>OHAJ01001696.1_pt1 | contig 15877 bp, 16 predicted proteins | sample 1577101 | NCBI WGS metagenome assembly OHAJ01 (sample SAMEA3541531, study PRJEB24748) | human gut metagenome | biome: human gut; feature: human-associated habitat; material: faeces | place: China | collected 2012
CTATGATCACGCTGTCCGAAGAGAGCAGACGTATGCAGGATATGATGAAGATGTACTCCATGCCCGGCATGGATATGAGTGCTTTCGGCGGCGAAGGCGAGACCCTGATCCTGAATGCCAACCATCCTCTGGTACAGTACATTACTGAGCACCAGGACGGCGAGAATGCAGAAATGATCTGCGAACAGCTGTATGATCTGGCTAAGCTCCAGCATGCCCCTCTGGATGCAGATGCCATGACCAAGTTCGTGGCAAGAAGCAATGACATTATGATGCTGCTGACGAAATAAATGAAGAGAAGGTCCGGTGAAGGACAATAAATAGAACAGGAACTGTGATGAGTGTGTTTACATAAGTCACAGTTCCTGCTTTTTTGTTAGAAAAAATATGGTAGTTATTCAGAAATTCATGCCATCATATTTATATGACTTTGAATCGTTAGCATTTAAGCACATCTTCGCATAACGGAGCATATTCTGTAAGGAAGATTTGTTGCCTGACCGAACATACGAGGACGATGTGGTACGGGATAGGCAGAAAGGACGCATGTCCATGGATGTTAAGGATACTACTTATACAGGGACACTACAGATCAGTGTTGTCTCTGCACTGGGGATGTCACCGATCCCCGGTGCTACGGTCACCATTTCTTATACCGGAGATCCGGATTCTCCGATAGAGACACTTACTACCGATGAATCGGGGCAGACCCCGGAGATCAATCTGAAAGCACCGCCCAGAGAGCTTTCTCTGACTCCTGATATTACGGAGCAGCCTTATTCTGAGTATAACATTCAAGTGACGGCAGAAGGCTTTGAAACGGTACTGGTATCCGGCTCTGAGATTCTGGCAGGTGCATATTCATTACAACCGATACGAATGAATCCATTGGATGTAACAGAAGAGGAGGAGAAGGTGGTGGTGATCCCGCCACATACCTTGTTTGGAGAATATCCCCCTAAGATTCCGGAAGAAGAGATCAAGCCTATGAACGAGACAGGGGAGATTGTCTTAAGCCGCGTGGTCATTCCGGAATACGTGATCGTACATGATGGCGACCCGGAGGATCCCACTGCCAGAAATTACTGGGTACGCTATAAGGATTATATTAAAAATGTAGCTTCCAGCGAGATTTATCCGACCTGGTCGGAAAGTGCGATCTATGCAAATATACTGGTGATCCAGTCGTTTACGCTAAATCGTGTATTTACAGAGTGGTATAGGGGAAAAGGATATGACTTTACAATAACATCTTCTACGGCATATGACCAAAAATGGATCTATGGCAGAAATGTGTTTGAAGAGATCGATTATCTGGTAGATTCCATTTTTACCAATTATTTATCAAGACCTGGTGTACGGCAGCCTATTTTCACATCATACTGTGACGGCAACCGGACTACCTGCCGGGGACTTAGTCAGTGGGGATCTCAGTCGTTGGCGGAGCAGGGATATTCCGCCATTGATATTATTCATTATTATTACGGTAATGATATGTACATCAATTCTGCGGATATTATATCGGGAGTGCCGTCCTCCTGGCCGGGATATGACCTGACTATTGGGGCTTCCGGGGAAAAAGTCCGTCAGCTGCAACAACAGTTGAACCGGATTGCCAGAAATTATCCGGCGATCCCTACTCTGATCCCGGACGGTATCTATGGACCCGATACTGCGGAAGCAGTCAGGATGTTCCAAAAAATATTTCATCTTCCGCAGACCGGTATCGTCGATTATCCTACATGGTTTGAAATATCGGATATCTATGTGGGAGTCACACGCATCTCAGAACCGGATGTGTAGAAAATTGAAAGTTAGTGAAATAGTTGATCTAAAATCTTCGTGGGTCTATAGAAGATAAATTTCCCTGTAGGTACTTTTTGGAACGGGTAAAAAACAAAAACGAAACAATATGGGCCTATAGCGAAAACTTCGCCTGCCAGATACTCAATTTCTTCAAAATGAGTATCTCAGAGCCAGTTTTTTTCCTATAGACCCATAGTCATCTTTTTATGCGTTATTTGTAGCAAATTTAGTATCTCACAACTCATTTTTTCTGTATAGACCCAAAACACAGAACGCCCACAGTGGACGGAATGTCATGCCGCGATGTCTGTCGGAGGGCGTTGATATTTTCTTGAAAAGTGCTGCCGCTGTATCACTTTTCAATAGAAAATTCACACCTGGAGACGCGACATCAAGGCGTGATGTTCCGTTCGCCGTGGGCGTTCGTGGGGTCTATGGCTCGTAACTCTCAATTTACTCCGCAATTTTGTACAGTGTCACATCATCCAGTGTTCCCCAACTGTTCACATTGCATTTGTATCTAACACCGATGGTCAGGGATCCGTCAGTTACCTTGATCTCAGGAATGACGGGATTCTGCCAGTCGGCATAGGTGGTCAGCATGAAGGGAGCAGTCAACTCCTTGCCGTCTACCAGCGCATACAAATCCATGGAAGCATCATCGGACAGATCTCCGCCCTGAGAGAACGCGGATAATTCATAAGTGCCGGGTTCCAAATCTGTGAAACTCTGCTCGATGGAGAAATCCATATCCGCACTTCCTGACCAGAAGTGGAAAGCCACTTCGCCACTGTGGGCATCTGCAGCCTTCACCGGATAATCGGTAGGATCCGTCTCTCCGGAATAGTTGACCGTCCACATGGAAGTATCGGCATCCTCAAAGCTTGGGTTCTGTACATAATTGATACGGTCTACCGTGACAGCAGCGGTGACTTCCGTACCGTCCTCCAGTGTACCCGACACTGTGAAATTGCCACCGTTTTTCGTATCGATCGCAGCAACATCGTCGGTATTCCAGATGACCGGAACCTGTGCTTCGGACCGATCATTATAAATAACACTTACCGTATCGGGCAATTCAGGATCTGTACCGATATTGCATGCTACTGTAACCTCAGGAATGCTGTCTACAGCCAGGGGAGCGGTAGCACCGTATTTCAGATATTTGAATACATTCAGAGAAGCAAGGGGATGCCCGGTGAAGTCAAACATTGCCTGATTGTCCCAGGAACATCCGCCGTAGTATTGACCGGCATCCTTCGGATCATAACCGGATGCATAGCTGCTGGCCCAGCCGCTGCCGTATTTTTCCCAAAGGTCGGAATTGTCAGCATCTGCGGGACCGACCGGGATCCAGGTACCTTCCCAGTAGAATACCCCCTCAGCTCCGGCTTCGCTGGCTGCCGCACAGACATCCCGCACTTCATTGGCCTGTCCCTGTACGCTGGCGGAATAACCTTCTGCCAGATCATCGGTTCCTTCCACACTGTTGGCGGATCCGTCACCGTCTTCCGCGGTATAGCAATAAGCATTTTCTGCGACATATACTTTCTTGCCATAAGTATTCCGGATATGGGTAATGGCGTTTTTCAGATCATCCATGGTGCCGTGCCAGTAGGGATAAAAGGAGAGACCCACAATATCATAATCGATTTCTTTTACCTGCAACCCGGTAAGCAGCGTATCCAGTTTTTTCATATCATCAATATTAGTGTAATGTACAGCAACGAGAATTTCTTTTCCGGAATTCACTGCAGCTTCCCGGACAGCCTTGCTGCCTGCGGTCAGAAGTTTTCTGACATTTGCCACATCGGTCTCACCGGACATACCGTTGTTGATCTCGTTACCGATCTGTACCATACCCACATCCACACCGGCATCCAGAAGCTGTGTCAGGCTTTCCAGAGTGAAGTTATAGAGAGCATCGGACTTTTTTTCAATATCCATGCCTTCCCATGCCTTGGGAACAAACTGCTTCTTGGGGTCGGCCCAGAAATCGGAATAATGGAAATCAATGCAGACTTTCATGCCATATTTCGTGGCACGTTGTCCCAGAGCGATGGCGGTCGCCACGTCATTATTGCCGCCGCCGTAACCGTTGCCGTTCTCGTCATAGGGATCATTCCAGACCCGGAGACGGATATAGTTTACACCGGCCTGTGCCAGTGTCATAAAAACATCCTGTTTTTCCCCATCAAAATTATAATATTTCACGCCGCTGTTCTCCAGAGCCAGCACGGCAGAAGCGTCCATACCACGGTAAAAGTCATCGGAAATGCCGTCGACCGGCTCGACAAAAATGGTAGACTCCTCCGGACCCTCAGGCAGGGGAAAAGTGGTGATATTCGTCACCCCGGCAGAAGCGGAATCCCTAGATGTTACAAGGGTATCGGAACTTCCGGTGTCTTGTTCCTGATTGCCGCAGCCCGTAAGACTTCCCAGTACAAGTCCCACACTGAGTCCCAGAGCCAGCAGGCGCGTGCCGAATTGCTGTTTGTGAAAATGTTGCATAAGTAATCCTCCCGTAAAACATAATTGTACAACCGATTGCGCATCTATATTATATCACATAATTGCAATATAACGATAAAAATGTAATCAAAAATGCGCAACAAAATCACAAGATAATTGCGCAATTTTAATCAGAGACTTTTTTATTGCATTTCCATTGACAGTAGATTCGACATTTGCTATCATCAAACTACACATTGGGAAGCAATTCTGATATTTCAAAATTTCAGGACCATTCGGTCGCTCATCCCATTTTAACACAAACAATTAAGGGAGGCGACGAACCTCTCGCATAAGAGAGGAGAATGCAAATGATAGTCAGACCCAAGTGGGATTACTGCATGAAGGAACTGTTCCGTAATTTTATTATTTTGAAATATTTTATCAGTGATATTTTAGACATTCCGATAGAGAAGATCAGGAGCCTGAAATTACGAAATACAAATTTGTGGCGCAGATATAAATACCAAAAGCAGGGGATCGTAGATGTTTTAAAAATGTATCACCATCAGCATTTTGGATTTTCATTTGACATGGGACAATAACTATCACAAAAAATATCTGTTGAGAGAAGAAAACGGTGAACTGTTTAGTGACCTGGTGGAATTACATATTTTGGAATTGAACAAAGTGCTGACCGGGCGACGAGTCGACGAGTGGATTCGACTGTTCAATGTAGAGACAGAGGAGGATCTGGAAATGTTGGAAACAATGACGAGGAATCCTGGAATTTTGGAAGCGGTGAAAGAGGTAAGGCATATGAGTCTTGGGAAATGGGCGAGAGCCAGATACGATGAACATATGAAGATGGTACGGGATCAAAATGCCAGAGACGCTTATGTCCGTGATGAGGGAATAAATATTGGGGTTGAACAGGAACGTAATCGCCTTGCCAACTTGATTGCCCGCATGAATGCCGAGGGCGACGAAGATCAGGTCACCCGTTTGCAGGATCCGGAATTCGTACAGGAAATGTTAAAAAAATATGATTTGTAAAATAATACGCCATTGGGAAGAAAGCCTTCTCAATGGCATATTTTATCACAGGGTATTACACAAATAATTCAATCACAAATACCAGCACACAGCAGATCACAGAGACCGGGAACAATCCGGCACCGAGCCATGCAGCGATGATTCCTGCGATAAGTGCTACCAGTCCGGAAATGGGGGTCTGGGTGGCGTGGATGATGGCAGGGAAGGTCATGACTGCCAGCGTGACGTAAGGTACATAGTACAAAAAGGACTGAATGAACTGATTTTTAATGGGTTTGCGGATCAGCGTCAAGGGTAAGACACGAATCGTATAGGAGACAGCTGCCATCACGGCAATATAGATATAATTATTCATGGATGTTGTCTCCTTTCTCAGTGTTCATTGTCTCTACGGAAGCATTGTTTTCTGTAACAGGAACCTGATCTGCTTTCAAATCGGAAACTTCTGACGATGTGTCTGTTGCCTTCGGAGCAGTTCCTTCTGCGGCAGTGCTATCTGCCTCTTCCTGTTTCACCGGGAACAGAATTGCTGCGGCACCGGAGATCAGGACGGTGAGCAGGATCGTTCTGGTACCTTCCGACATGGAAGAGATCCTGGGCAGGTAATTGCAGGCAAAGCTTAAAGCAAAGCTGATTGCTACCAATGCTGCCACAATTTTACTTTTTCTGGCAGGCGGAATGATGATGGCTAAGAACATGCCGTACAGGGCAACGCTCAGTGCACTGACGGCCCGAAGCGGCAGTGCATTCCCGGCTAAGATGCCGCAGGCAGTTCCGCCGGCCCATGCCGGTGCAGCCAGCAGGATCGCTCCGTAAGTATAGTAAGGGTTCAGGATGCCCGGACGGGCGATCGTGATACCGAACAGTTCGTCCGTGACGTCATATCCGATGATGAGACGGTGGAAAAAAGGCGTGTCCGGGGAAAACTTCTGTGCCAGCGCGCAGCTCATGAGCAGATATCTGGCATTGGCGATCAGTGTGATGATCGCTACCTCCAGATAAGAGGCCTGCGCTGCAATCAGGGTAAATGCCGCGTACTCTCCGGCAGAAGCATTATTTAACAGGCTTGCCAGAAAACCCTGCATCGGCGTGAAACCGGCTCCTCTTGCGGCAATTCCCAGAGAAAAAGATACTGCGAAATATCCAAGAGCAATCGGGAAGCCGTCGCGCATACCGTCGCAGAAGACTTTTCTGCTGAATTTATCATTCATGTCAACGATTCCTCATCTTTCTGTAAGACGCCTTTTTGGCGCACATGTCCTATTATAACGCACATTTCCACGGGAGAAAAGGAGGAAAATTAATGAGATAGACAGTGGAAACAGAGTATATTTCTGCTTTTTCCACATAAATATGGAATAAATCAGTACAGACGGTGGAGAACGGATGAAAACTGCAGGGCGACAGTGGAAAAATGAGAAAACAGAAATGAGAGACTGGGATCTTATGCAAATATCTGGGAGAAAGCCCAGAAAGGAAGACAGCAGAAGAGGTAAAAAAGACAAAGCAAACATAAGGAGAATCCTAACTGCAGCAGCGCTTCTTGGTCTGTATATTTTATTATGCACGGGCTGTGGTCTCATGCAGGATGAGAAGATCAAACTCCGTGACCTGGATTTTACGGTGTTAAGTGAAGAGAAAATTCCGGAAGAATTGAAAACGGTGATTGCTGAAAAAGGAACCGAACCGTTCAAACTGACCTATAGTGACAATCAGAATCTCTATATCAGCATCGGTTACGGAGAGCAGAAGACCGGTGGATACAGCATCGCTGTGGATGCATTGTATCTGACGGATGACGCCATCTATGTCAGCACCAGTCTCTTAGGTCCCGATATCACCGGGCAAAAGGAGAATACCGGGAAGCCTTCTGTACCCTATATCGTATTAAAAACAGAAATGCTGGATAAAACAGTCATCTATGAATGAATTCAAAGACTGCGTAAATAATCGCAGAAGGTAGCGGCAGCTCTGCTCTGACTGAGGCTTTTGTCCCACAGCATTTTCACATCACGGGACGGCAGCGGTACATTTAGGGACAGAGGGACGAGACTTTGGTCTTCAAAAAACGGAGCGGCCAGAGGTTCCGGGATAAATCCGACGCCCAGGTTATTCTGGAGCAAAGGAATGACCAGATCGGCGGTGGCTACTTCCATGGCAGGTTCATAGTCCAGCTTCTGTTCCATGAATACCTTCCGATAATATTCATAGCTTGCGGTGCCATAACCCAGACCGATGATGGAATGGAACCGGAATTCTTTAAGACTCATGGGGTGACCGGCAAGTGCACGGTATTCGGAACCGCCTGCAGGAACTTCCCGAAAGGTCATCAGGTCTTCGCAGGCGAAGGTATCATTTAACTCAAAGGGAGTCGTTACGATGGCCAGATCCAGCCGACCGTTGAGCAGAGCCTTTAATATCCCCGGTGTAGTGTTGTTCTGGATCCGGATTTTAATATCGGAATATTTCTGCTGGAAGCCGTGCAGGTGTTTCAGAAGAAACAGATGCAGGGCGGTTTCGGTGACGCCGAGTTCGATGGTACCACTGCAAATATTTTTATTCCAGCAAAGCTCCGCCTCCGCATCCAACAGATGCTGGCAGGCAATCGCCACATGGTCGTAGAGCCGCTTTCCCTCTTCCGTGAGCTTCAGACCTCTCGGCTCCCGCAGGAACAGACGGCAGTCCAGCTGATCCTCCAGCAGATGAATGATCCTGGTGACATTGGGCTGGCTGCTTTTTAAGACCATGGCAGCTTTGGTGATGTTTTCGTATTTGGCTACATAATAGAAAATCCGGTAATATTCAAAACTAATATTCATATAAAAATGATATACCTCACATATAAACTATATATTTTTAGTATTTGTCAGAATATAGTATAATACGCGATTGAAAAAAAGTAAACAGAGGAGAAAAGGTTATGCGACATTTGATTGATTCACTGGACCTGTCGGTAGCGGAGACACAGGAGATCTTAGACCTGGCGGACCGGATCGCAGGAGATTCCGCGGCATATGCTCATTGTGCAGACGGAAAAATACTGGCAACCTTATTTTACGAGCCCAGCACCCGTACCAGACTTTCTTTTGAGACCGCCATGCTGAATCTTGGCGGTAGGACACTGGGATTTGCCGGGGCGGAGCAGTGCAGTGCCACCAAAGGCGAGACGGTGGCAGATACCGCGCGGGTGGTCAGCTGTTATGCGGACATCATCGCCATGCGGCATCCCAAGGAGGGTGCGCCGCTGCGGGCTTCCATGTATTCCAGGATTCCGGTGATCAATGCCGGGGACGGCGGACATAACCATCCCACCCAGACCATGATCGATCTGTTGACCATAAGGCAGCGCAAGGGGCATCTGGATCATCTGAAGATTGGTTTCTGCGGCGACCTGAAATTCGGTCGGACGGTACACTCTCTGGTGAACAGCCTGGTGCGCTACCCGGGCAATGAATTCTACTTTATCTCCCCGGAGGAACTGAAGATTCCGGATTATCTGGTGGAGGATACTCTGAAACCGACGAATGTCCCTTACCATGAAGTATCCAGCCTGGAGGACACCCTGCCCGAACTGGACGTGCTCTACATGACCAGAGTCCAGAAGGAACGTTTTTTCAACGAGGAGGACTATATCCGGTTGAAGGACATCTATATTCTGGATCAGGAAAAACTGAATCTGGCGAAAGCGGACATGCCGGTGCTGCATCCGTTACCCAGAGTGGACGAGATCGCTCCGGGAGTAGATGCGGATCCGCGAGCCGCATATTTTCAGCAGGTATTGAACGGTAAATTTATCCGTATGGCACTAATCTTAAGTCTGTTAGACCTTACGGATCCGGTGACGGGAAAGAAGGTGCTGGTATGTTAAACGTAGAATCCATTCAGAATGGTATCGTGATCGACCACATTCCCGCAGGCAAGGGAATGGACATTTACAGACTGCTGGAACTGGAGTCCAAGACCCAGTCCGTAGCTTTATTGCAATCGGTAAAAAGTCAGAAATACGGCTGCAAGGATCTGATCAAGATTGAGGGAGAGACCCTGCCGGAACGGCTGGATGTTCTGGGATATCTGGACAGCCAGATCACCCTGATCGTGATCCGGAATGGAAAAGTCGTAAAAAAATACCATCCGGTTCCTCCACAAAAACTGGTAAATGTGATAAAATGTAAAAATCCTCGTTGTATTACCAGTATAGAGACGAACTGTGACCATATTTTTGAACTGTCACCCTCTGGAAGATATCGTTGTTTATACTGTAATCAGGAGATGCCTGTAGGCACAAAAGCCGCAGGTCACTGAAAGGAATGAGAATCACTATGCAGCGTAAATTACACGGACAAATGTCAGAGTCATTTCTGATCGCCGGGATCCTGTCGGTCTCCGGTGGTCTGCAGGATGCATATACTTATATGTACCGGGGAAAAGTGTTTGCCAATGCACAGACCGGCAATATCGTGCTGCTGGCACAGAATCTGGTAGACAGGAACTGGCAGGCGGCACTTCGTTATTTTTCCCCGTTACTGTTTTTTGCACTGGGTGTGGCAATGGCGGAATGCATCCGCATGAGATACCAGAAGGCACAGAAAATCCACTGGAGGCAGCTGGTACTTGTAATGGAAATAGTTTTATTATTTGCAGTCGGATTTTTCCCGAATGACATTGATCTGCTGGCCAATGCCATGGTATCCTTCGCCTGCGCTATGCAGGTACAGGCGTTCCGCAAGGTGAACGGCTATGCTTTTGCCAGTACTATGTGCATCGGCAATCTGCGCAGCGGCATGGAATCCTTGTGCGCTTACGGCAAAACGAAAGATAAAAAGATATTAAAAAAATCCGGTTATTATTTCGGAATCATCTTCCTGTTCGCCATCGGTGCGGCACTGGGAGGACACATGATCAAATACATAGGAGCGAAGACCATCTGGATCTCCTGTCTGATTTTACTGATCAGCTTCTTATGTATGTTCATTAAAGAAGAAAAAGAAGAGCATCCAGAGATCATGGAAGAAGAGCAGAAGATCCGGGATAATCTAAAAAACATCCGCAAAGAAGCAAAAGATGTGGAGCATATTTTGGAGGATGACTTCCGTTCCCAGATCGAGAAAAAATAACGTAAAGACTGGCGAAAAAAAACACCTTATAGTATAATGGCAAAGATTGCGCTATAAAAATATAAGGAGTGTTCAAAAATGACAGAGGTGAATAAGAATATAGATAACGGAAAATCGAAACGGACAGAAATCTTACAGAAAACCTGGGTAGTCTGTGCCTTGGCGCTCGTATGTACCTTCCTGTGGGGAAGTGCATCCCCCTGTATCAAGTTAGGCTATGCCCTGTTCGAAATTCCTTCCGGGGAGACCTGGACGCAGGTATTGTTTGCCGGAATGCGCTTCGTACTGGCGGGAATCCTGACAGTGCTGATCGGAAGCCTCTTACAGAAAAAGGCACTGGTGCCTGCGAAAACTTCCGCGCCCAGTATTGTGAAGCTGGCAATCTTCCAGACAATTTTACAGTATATCTTTTTCTACATCGGACTGGCGCATAACAGCGGAGTCAAGGCTTCCATCATCAATGGTTCCAACACCTTTTTCGTCATTCTGGTGTCTGCCCTGATCTTCAGACAGGAGAAGCTGGATCTGAAAAAGGTACTGGGATGTATCATCGGTTTCGCCGGCGTCATCGTCGTCAGCATGAATGGACAGAAGATCGACATGGATTTAAGCCTGATGGGAGACGGCAGCCTGTTTTTGTGTGCTCTGTCCTATGCGGTATCCTCCTGCCTGATGAAGAAATATTCCAAAAAGGATAACCCGGTCATGCTCAGCGGTTACCAGTTTATCCTGGGAGGCATTGTCATGGTTATCCTGGGCTTTATCTTGGGCGGCAGGATCACCCATGTATCCGCAAGCGCTCTGCTCATGCTGTTCTATCTGGCATGCATCTCCGCAGTGGCATACTCCCTGTGGGGCATTCTGTTAAAATACAATCCGGTCTCCAAGGTAGCCATCTTCGGCTTCACGAATCCGGTATTCGGTGTCCTGCTGTCCGCATGGTGGCTGGGAGAGGGCTCCGCAGAACTGGGATGGAATGCACTGATCGCTTTGGTTCTGGTGTGCATTGGTATCTGTATTGTCAATGTCAAAATAAATACCGGAAATAAAACGGCATAGTGAAAGCCTTAAAGCTTCATCCCGTATTTTACCAGATCAACCCGGTTATTGATCACCGCAATGCCATCTGCCCGCAAGCGGTTGGCCTGTTCATCGGCGCCGCCGAAGGCAAAGGCACCGGAGAGCTCTCCCTTGGAATTGACGACGCGGTAGCAGGGGATGTGTTCGGGATCCGGATTCTTATGCAGGGCATTTCCCACGGCGCGTGCCATTTTGGGCTCTCCCGCCATGGCAGCCACCTGCCCATAGGTGGCGACACAGCCCTTCGGAATCTGCTGCACTGCTTCATAGATCCGCTTCGTGGGACTGTAGGTGACGAGATCATAGCTCTCCGCGATCATGCGCCGGATGTCCTCATCGGGGATGGTGCCGTCTAAGATAATGGTGTTCCAGTGTTCTTTATTCTGATGATATGCGGGAATGACGGAAGAAAAGGTGCTGCGCCAGAAGTCCCGCCAGGCAGGATCGGTTTTCACATTCAGATGCAGCACATCGTCTTTTTCATAAGTCCATAGAAATGCTTTTTTACTGCCCTTCACCCGTACCAGCTGCCAGTTGGGATCGTGGAAGGGCATTTCTGTATACGTATCCGGAAAAGATAATCCGTATGCCAGCGCTTCTTCTCGTGTTTTCATGCCGTCAGACCTCCTTTTTAAATCATTTCCTATAATGATGCCTACGGATTGTTCCGTGCTATGCACTCTCACAATCCCCTGGCATCTTATTATTTTACTATAACTCCCTTTTCTTTTCTATGAAAACATGGTAAACTTTTTCGAGAAACAGGTCATGGAAACGGGCTGCAAAAGCCCGGGAACGGAGACGATATGATACTGATACAGGATGGTTATATGATCGATCCCAAGTCAGGAAAAGAAGGTAACTTCGATATCCTGATCGACGGAGACAAGATCGTAAAGATCGCAGAAAAAATCGAACCGAAGGGTAAGGTGACCAGGATCCATGCGGAAGGGCTGTTAGTCGCTCCGGGACTGGTGGATGTGCATGTGCATTTCAGAGATCCCGGTTTCACAGCGAAGGAAGATATTAACACCGGAGCTGCGGCAGCGGCGAAGGGCGGTGTGACCACCGTGGTGCTGATGGCGAATACGAAGCCCACCGTGGACAGTGAGGAGACCCTGAAGTATATCCTGGACAAGGGAGCGGAGACGGGGATCCATGTGACGACCTGCGCCAATGTGACCATGGGCATGCAGGGGAAGCAGCTGACGGATATGAAGAAGCTGGCAGCGGCGGGTGCTGTGGGGTTCACGGATGACGGTGTGCCCCTGCTGGATGCGGAACTGGTGCGACGGGCCATGGAAATCTCCGCAGAGCTGGATATGCCCATCAGTTTCCATGAAGAAGACCCGAAATATATCGAGAACAACGGTGTGAACCGCGGAAAGGCCAGTGAACATTACGGAATCGGCGGCTCTTCCAGAGAGGCGGAGATCGCTTTGGTGGAGCGGGATCTGAAGCTGGCGGAGGAGACCGGTGCCTGCATCGATATCCAGCATATCAGCAGTAAGGAAGCGGTAGAACTGGTGCGCCAGGCGAAAAAGAGATGTTCCAACATTCATGCGGAAGCCACACCCCATCATTTTACCCTGACCGAAGATGCCGTGATCAAATACGGCACTCTGGCGAAGATGAATCCTCCCTTGAGAGAGGAAGAGGATCGTCAGGCAGTGATCCGGGGACTGGTAGATGGCACGATCGACATGATCGCTACAGATCATGCGCCCCATACCGCTGAGGAGAAGGCAAAGCCCATCACGGAAGCCCCCAGCGGGATCACCGGACTGGAGACTTCTCTGGCACTGGGTATCACGGAACTGGTCGATGCAGGATATCTCACCATGAAACAGCTGCTGCGTCTCATGAGCACGAATCCGGCTGCTATGTATCATCTCGATGCCGGATATCTGGCGGAGGGAGGCCCTGCGGATGTGATCCTGATCGATACTGCGGCAGAGTTCATCCCGGAGCAGTATGCATCCAAGGCAACGAACACTCCTTTTACCGGATGGAAATTAAAAGGTGAAGTGAAGAAGACCATCTGCGGTGGTAAAATGGTATACGAAGCATAGCGTGCGCGTTAGAGAGCGCATATAAGCAGATAACGCTTGCCACTTATATATAGAATAGAAAAGGATAACAAAATGAAAAAGAAAATCACAGCAACCGTGCTTTCTCAGAAAGAGATCGCACCCAGAATTTTTGATATGTGGATCGCTACAGATCTGGCGGCATGCGCAAAAGCCGGCCAGTTCATCGGCGTCTATCCTAAGGACCGCAGCACCTTACTGCCCCGTCCCATCAGTATCTGTCAGGTAAGCGATAAAAAAGATGCCCTGCGCATCGTGTACCGTATCGCCGGACAGGGCACTGCGGAATTTTCCTCTTATCAGGAAGGAGACAGCGTGGAGATCCTGGGAACCTTAGGAAACGGCTTCCCCACAGAGGCAGCGGAAGGCAAAAAGGTATTCCTCATGGGCGGTGGCATCGGTATTCCCCCCATGCTGGAGCTGGCCAGAGAGCTTCCGGCATCCACAGAAAAGCAGATCATCGTGGGTTATCGTGATGACCAGCTGTTCTTAAAAGAGGACCTGGAGAAAAACGGAACCGTATATATTGCTACGGAAGACGGCAGTGTCGGCACAAAGGGCAATGTCATGAACGCCATTGAGGAGAATCATCTGCAGGCAGACGTGATCTTCGCCTGCGGTCCCATGCCGATGCTTCGTGCCATTAAAAAATACGCGGAAGAAAAGAAGATCAAGGCATATATCTCCCTGGAAGAGCATATGGCCTGCGGCGTGGGTGCCTGCCTGGGCTGTGTTGTGAAGACAAAGGAAGTGGATCATCATTCGCATGTGCATAATGCAAGAATCTGCACCGACGGTCCCGTATTTGATGCTGAGGAGGTAGAGATCTGATGAATACACAGACAACGATCGCAGGAGTGACCTTTAAAAATCCCGTCATGACAGCTTCCGGGACCTTTGGATCCGGTATGGAATATGAAGAATTTGTAGATCTGAACCGCCTGGGTGCGGTGGTGACCAAGGGTGTGGCAAATGTACCCTGGCCCGGCAATCCTACCCCCCGCGTGGCAGAAGTATACGGCGGCATGCTCAATGCCATCGGATTACAGAATCCCGGCATTGATGTATTCATGGAGAGAGACATTCCTTTCCTGAAAAAATATGACACGAAGATCATTGTAAATGTCTGCGGCAAGTCCGTGGAGGATTACGTGGACGTGGTGGAACGTCTGGGAGACGAGCCGGCAGTCAGCATGCTGGAAATCAACGTATCCTGCCCCAATGTGAAGGAAGGCGCCATTGCCTTCGGACAGAAGGCAGATGCCTTATACAATATTACTTCCGAGCTGAAAAAGCATGCAAAACAGCCCATCATCATGAAGCTGAGTCCTAACGTAACAGATATCACAGAGATGGCGAAGGCAGCGGAGGCAGCAGGTGCGGATGCACTGTCCCTGATCAACACCATCACCGGCATGAAGATCGATATTCACCGCAGGAAGTTCGCCATTGCCAACAAGACCGGCGGCATGAGCGGTCCTGCCATCAAACCCATTGCGGTTCGTATGGTATACCAGGTGGCACAGGCGGTGCAGATCCCCATTATCGGTATGGGTGGTATTGCCACAGCGGAAGATGCTATTGAATTCATTCTGGCGGGAGCCAGCGCAGTCAGTGTGGGAGCCATGAACTTCGTGGTGCCATAGTTCAATTCATACATAAAATATATGCCATCCTTTTCTATTGCCATAATGATAATGCCACCAATATCCCAATGATGAGCCTGTTATTTTATTATAATGACATTCCGAACCAACTGGACGTTTTCCGTTTTCTACAGCTAACGCTAATAATATGTTTTTTTCTTGTAAGTAAGTCCTACCGGCGAGCCGCTTTCGTCATAGAGATAGTAGGTAGTGTTGCTTCCGTTATTCTCACTGAGTATCTGCGTACCGCAAACTGTATACGCATATGTTTCAATTTGTCAAGTAAAATCATTGTTTGTGTAATATGTATATTTAAATAAAATAAGATTTTAAAAAATCAAAATCCAATCTAGTCGAAGAAACCATAGTTGCGCTCCTCTCATGAGTTACCGTATATAACCAAACCTCACCATCTCTATAAAAGCAAATATCTTCAGGCAAATTTTGCTCAATAGCAAGAAAAAAGTTAGGAATATCACGATAAGTTCTCCTAAATTTTTTAGCATTATAAATAAGCATTGCTTTATGATTGCTCCTAGTTTCAGTACCTGGCCATTTTTTTATATCAGGTTTTAAGTTATGCCATCCGCACTTACAGTTGCCACGCCCGGATTGCTGCTGAACCATGTCATCG
>OHAJ01001707.1_pt1 | contig 15806 bp, 14 predicted proteins | sample 1577101 | NCBI WGS metagenome assembly OHAJ01 (sample SAMEA3541531, study PRJEB24748) | human gut metagenome | biome: human gut; feature: human-associated habitat; material: faeces | place: China | collected 2012
AGTGAAGTTGCTGAAAAACTTGAAAAATTTAATTTCGTACCGGAGAAGCAACCCCTGCAGGTTGGAACATCATGAGTTCCACAAAACTGACGAAAGATCCAGTCAACCAAGTGGCTTTCTATTATGAAGGTCTCCTGAAAACCGGAGATATGAAATTTCCATTGGAACTGAAAGAAGACTGGAATGTAGCATGGCTGATGCCAATAGAAAACGGAACGCATGAATTTGGAGATAATCGTATGGAACACATCGAGGCCGGTATACAGGGACATGACTACAAATGGAACATTACCAAAGAAGGCAACTACCGGGTGACACTGAACATGTACACCATGACTATTGACTTCAAGCTGTTACAGAGCATTCCTGATGATCTGCCCTGCAAAGAGATATGGATGTTAGGTGATGCAACTCCTGCCGGTTGGGAGCAAGGGAAGGAAGCTTTCGTTTATGATTTCAATGTTGATAAAGGAACATTCTATTGGGAACCTGCAGGAAGGGAGGCGCGTCGTGTGAGCTATGAGGAACAGGACGTCATATGGCGCGTAGCGCTGGCTAGCTATGACCCCAGAGAGATGCGGGTATGGACACGCTATCTCGAGGAGCGCAACCCGGCCATCCGCTGCACGGGCTATCGCAGCAGCCGGCCGCTGCTGGAACGGCTCGAGCAGGGCGATGTGGACGTTCTGGTGCTGGGCGGCAGGCTGGAGGACATGGACAGCATCCAGTTCCTGCCCAGGATACGCGGCCTTGCCCGCAAGCCTCTGGTGCTTCTGCGGGACGACGGACGCAACGAGAAGTCGGCGGTGGAGAGCCTGAGTCAGGAGGATGCATGCTACCTCATCCGTCAGGCCACACTGGAAGATATGCTGCAGGAGCTGCGCGCCCCGGCCCACCGCCCGGCGGAGAGCCTGGAAAAGCGCTGCGAGCGCATCTATCTCAGCTGGGGCGTGAGCACCTGCGACGCCAACAAGCGCTACCTGACCGGTGCGCTTCGGGTGTGTTCGGTGTTTCGCAGACTGGAGCTGCGATGCGCGCTGCCCGGCAGACCTCGTCGAGGGAGCCGAAAGTAAAAATACGCGCTGCCGGCAGTTTGGAACCTGGCTCTGCATTTTCAGTGGAAGGCGCGTCCGAACCGGTCAGCGGGCTTGCGGCGGTATTTTTGCCATTGTCAGTAAATAGGCTTAAAAGCCCGTCCGCGCCCTCTAAAAGCTCGTTGGCAAGCGCTGTCAGAGGCTCGTCCTCGTTTCCCGGGGAAAAGCGTGAAAAGCGGGTGTCCAGCTCTTCCGGGTCCTCGATCTTGGTAATGATCAGCATAATCAATTTCAATTGGTTCACTAGAATCTATATTTTGCTCTATAAACTCATTGTTTTGGGATGTATCATCAAGGTTTAGATGCTCAGAATGAAGTTGTTCTTCCAGCCCGTCATTAATCGTATTGACGGTAAATTCAACAGCAGATACAGACCTTCCACGTTTTATAGGCTTATAATCAAAATTGATGTCAGTCTTTTCGCATAACTCTCTATGACATTTTTTTAGTATTTCCGCATTAAAAAACTTGAATTGTTTATATCTATCAGCATTGCAAGTAAGCAAGGCTTTTAAATCTGCAAGGTCAATACACCATGATTTGCGAAAACGATTATCAAGCAAATACAGAAACAGCACATAGCTATACCGTGATGTAAGATTTATCACGTTTTTAAGACGATACCGCAGATACCCGACATTGTCAATATTAAAAACATACTCACGAGCTGATGGAGTACAAGTCAATGTTATTTGCCAAAGACCATCTTTGTCCTGTTCTGCATCAGCTTCTTCGAACAAATTGATGAGCTTAAAACCTTTACGTTTACTTTCATCCTTTACCTCGATAACTTGAAACAAGTGCCGTAAACGCTTATTTAAGTCATCTTGCTTTATCTCACTAACACCAAGAACCTTTTCAAGCTCACCTTTTTCAAGCTGAACTGTACGTTTATCTGGGTCATGACTGTTTATTCTTGCAAGATATGCGTCAAGTATCTTAAACTCTGAAAGTGTTAAATCTGTTTCTGAAAGTGATTGTAACGGTCTTGCTTTCTGTATCTCTGCATTACTTGGATTTGTGCCCATCCCTTCATAATCGAAAATTATTGGGAGTTTGCTACGTTTCGGCATTGTTATCACCTCAACAATATTATATCATAGGTACGATTATTTGTCAATTACATCTGTACCTTTCAGCGAAAACAATCGTACCTTTCAGCGAAAACAATCGTACCTTTCAGCGAAAACAATCGTACCTATTAGCTCGAAATGTGCCGAAAATACGTGTTTTTTTATATGCAGTAATCAAGAGAGTAATCAAGAGAGTAATCAAGTAAGTAATCAAGCTATCAATCAAGGGACACCTTCAGACTGACGGATTGATTTTTCCAAAAACAAATAATTTTGATTTTATTTTGGAGATTTCAATTAGAACGCATGTAGAGGCGTCTAGGAGGCTCTGTATTCAATTTTCAAACATCACCCCTACTCTAATGCCATTAAATCAAAAGTCGCTTAAAATCGATTCTAGAGGCATTACAGGGCATGACCGCTGCTGACCAGCTGCTCTATCCATTTCTGGCCCACGCCCTGCACATCCAGACCGGCTTTGGACACGAAATGGCAGATGGAGCGCAAGCGCACCGCCGGGCAGGAGATATTGCCGCAGCGCCAGGCCGCCTCACCGGGTTCGCGATGGGCGGGTTCGCCGCAGACGGGGCAGATATGCGGGAATTCGAACGGTCGTGCGCCCGAAGGACGCTCCTCCAGCACCGGGCCCACCACTTCGGGGATGACATCGCCTGCCCGCTGCACGATGACCGTATCCCCTACCCGTACGTCCTTGGCCAGGATCTCGTCCTCGTTATGCAGAGTGGCGCGGGTGACCATGACCCCGCCCACGGCCACCGGTTCCAGCTGGGCCACGGGGGTCAGGACACCGGTGCGCCCCACCTGGATCTCGATACCGGTCAGACGGGTATGCACCTGCATGGCCGGAAATTTGAAGGCGATGGCAAAGCGCGGTGCGCGGGCCGTAAAGCCCAGGGCCTCCTGCGCTTCCAGATCATCCTGCTTGGCCACGGCACCGTCGATCTCCATGGGAAAATCCGCCCTGCCCTGACGCACGCTTTCCACATAGGCTTCCACAGCGGCCGGATCGGCGCAGAGTTTGCCGTCGGGCGGCGTCAAAAAACCGTAGTCTCGCAGCCGGGCCGCCAGTTCATGCTGGGAATGGCAGGGTTCCGCCTGTCCCCAGCGGGCCTCGCCCAGGCTGTAGGCCAGGAATCGCAGGGGCATCTGCTGGGTGTTGGCGACATCCAGCTGGCGCAGGGCCCCGGCAGCGGCATTGCGCGGATTGGCCAAGAGTTTCTGGCCCAGGGATTCCCGGCGCTCGTTGATGGCGGCAAAATCTTTTTTATAGATGACCACCTCGCCGCGTACTTCCAGCCGTTCCGGGAAGGGACCAGTCCCGCGCAGCCGCAGGGGGACCGTACGGATGGTACGCACGGCCTCGGTGACCACTTCGCCCTCTTCTCCGTCCCCACGGGTCAGCGCCTGTTGCAGGACGCCATCCTCATAGATGATCTCCAGGGCAAGACCATCCAGCTTGGGATCGCACCAGAAGGCCAGCGGCGCTTCGGGCAGGGCGCGCTGCATGCGGGCCACGAATTCCTGCCATTCTTCGGCGGAAAAGACGTTGTCCAGACCATACATGCGCTGACGGTGACGCTGCTTGGGCAGGCCGCCCAGCAAACCGCCGCCCACACGCAGCGTGGGCGAGTGAGGGCTGCGCCATTGCGGATAGTCTTCCTCCAGGGCTTTCAGTTCCCGGAACAGGGCATCGTACTGGTCATCGCTGATGACCGGTCTGTCCAGCGTATGGTACAGATAGTTGTGATGCTCCAGGATGGTCGTCAGCCATGCCATCCTCTCCTGGGGCCTGTCCTTTGGCGGTTCGGGCAGGCTCAAAGGATCCGCAGGGGCTGCGGATGCGACAGACGGTGCGACGACTTTTCCCGCCGTCTTCTCCCCGGCCTGTTTTTTAGGGGCGGGCGCGGCAGGCGCACCGAAAAGGGAAAGCTGTTCTGGACTCATGATCACTCCGGCAGGGCGATAAGGCGTTCACGCAGGGCCCGGATGCGGTCCCGCAGGGCAGCGGCACGCTCGAACTCCAGTTCCCGGGCCGCCTCGCGCATCTCTTTTTCCAGACGCTGGACCAGCGCCGCGGTATCTTCGGCAGTCAGGGGCACGGCATCGTCCTGACGGGACGCACGCCCCTTGCCCCTCCCCCGGGACGAAGAGCTGGTATCCACATACAGGGCATCCAGCGGAGATTCAAGACTTTTCCGGGTGCTCCGGGGGGTGATGCCGTGCTCCGTGTTATAGGCGGTCTGCTTGGCCCGGCGTCGTTCGGTCTCATCCATGGCCGCACGCATGGAGGCCGTGACCGTATCGGCATACAGGATGACATGCCCGTGGACATTGCGCGCCGCACGGCCAAAGGTCTGGATGAGCGAACCTGTGGAGCGCAGGAAACCTTCCTTGTCGGCATCCAGGATGCACACCAGCGAGACTTCGGGGATGTCCAAGCCTTCGCGCAGCAGGTTGATGCCCACCAGCACGTCGAACTCCCCTTGCCGCAGGGCCCTGATGATCTGCAAACGCTCCAGGGTATCGATATCCGAATGCAGGTAGCGGGCATTGACGCCCATATTGCAACAATACTCGGTCAGGTCCTCGGCCATGCGCTTGGTAAGGGTGGTCACCAGCACCCGTTCCCCACGCCGGATGCGTTCCCGGCATTCTCCCAGCAGGTCTTCCATCTGCCCCTTGGTGGGGCGTACCTCCACTTCCGGATCAACCAGCCCTGTGGGGCGGATGATCTGCTCGGAAATGATGCCCTGGGACTGGTCCATCTCGTATTTGCCCGGTGTGGCCGAAACGTAGACCACCTGATGCAGCAGGGAACGGAACTCGTCGAACTGCAGGGGACGGTTGTCCAGGGCCGAGGGCAGGCGAAAACCGTAGTCCACAAGGGTCTGCTTGCGCGAGCGGTCACCTTTGAACATGCCGCCCACCTGCGGCACGGTGATGTGGGACTCGTCCACGAACAGGATGAAGTCCTCGGGAAAATAGTTGAGCAGGCAGGAAGGCGGTTCCCCGGCCTTGCGGCCATCCAGATGACGGGAATAATTCTCGATGCCGTTGCAGTAGCCCAGCTCCTCGATCATCTCCAGATCCAGCTGGGTCCGCTGCTCCAGACGCTGCGCCTCCACCAGGCGTCCGCTGGCCTTGAAGGACGTCAGCCGTTCCAGCAGCTCCTGCCGGATGTCGGCCGTGGTCCGCTTGAGGTTGTCCTGGGCGGAAACGAAGTGGCTGGCCGGATAGATGACGGTCTTGCCCACTTCCGCCAGCACATCCCCGGTCAGCGGATCCACCTCGCGCATGGAGTCGATGTCGTCACCGAAAAACTCGATGCGCAGGGCCCGTTCGTGATGGTAGGCGGGGATGATCTCCAGCACGTCCCCGCGCACACGGAAGGTCCCACGATGGAAGTCATAGTCGTTGCGTTCGTACTGGACTTCCACCAGACGGGTGATGAGGGCATCCATGGACATATGCTGCCCCACTTCCACCGGGATGATCATGCGGGCGTAGAACTCGGGCGAGCCCAGACCGTAGATGCAGGAGACCGAAGCCACGATGATCACGTCACGCCGGGTCAGCAGGGCATGGGTCGCGGCATGGCGCAATTTGTCGATGTTGTCGTTGATGGAGGAATCTTTCTCGATATACGTGTCCGAGGCGGGCACGTAGGCTTCCGGCTGGTAGTAGTCGTAATAGCTGACGAAATACTCCACAGCGTTCTGCGGAAAAAATTCGCGGAACTCGTTATAGAGCTGGGCGGCCAGCGTCTTGTTGGGGGCCAGCACCAGCGCCGGACGGCCGCAACGGGCGATGACATTGGCCATGGTGAAGGTCTTGCCGGAGCCGGTCACACCCAGCAGGATCTGTTCCGGCACACCGGCTTCCAGATTGGCCACCAAGGAATCGATGGCCTCCGGCTGGTCACCTGTGGGGACATAGGCGCTATGGAGCTTGAAAGGAGACTGGTTCATCATCGCTCGTCGGGAAGCCAGCCCAGGGCAGCATCATAACGGAAAGACATCCGCCACGGCTGCCACGGCAGCTGGGAGACAGGTTCAGGATCAGGGACAGGCACCGCCTGCCGCAGGAGCGCCAGGAATTCCTTGCGGGGGATGTCCCGCGCGCCCATGGCCAGCATATGGGGCGTGGCCTGCTGGCAGTCCAGCAAGAGAAAATCCCGCCCGCGCAGGAACGCCACCAGGCCCGCAAGGGCCGCCCGCGAGGCCTCGGGGCAGCGGTGGAACATGGATTCCCCGAAAAAGGCCCGTCCCAGAGCCACACCGTACAGGCCGCCCAGCAGCTCCCCATCCCGCCAGGCTTCCACGGAATGGGCATAGCCCAGGGCATGCAGACGTTCATAGGCCGCTATCATCTCGGGCAGTATCCAAGTTCCCTCTCCGTCGCGGCGCGGCGCCGCACATGCCCGGATGACGCGGGGAAAAGCCGTATCCATCCGCAGCTCGAACGGATGGTTGCGCAAGGCCCGGGCACTGCGGCGCGGCAGATGAAAATCCTCCAGCGGCAGCACGCAGCGGGGATCGGGGCACCACCACAGCAGGGGCATGTCTTCACCGTACCAGGGGAAGATGCCCCGACTGTAGGCTGCCAGCAGACGTGCCGGCAGCAGATCGCCACCGGCACACAATATCCCTTCTGCGGTGCAGCATCCCGGCGAGGGGAACTGTGCCGCATACAGAGCTATCTGCTCACGCATCTTTGCGGCTGTCATCCCCCTCCTCCGCTTCCGCGCCCTGTGCAGGGGCCGCGTCAGGGAACTGGAGCACGAGTTCATTATCCTTGACCCCCAGGCGGACGAGACCGCCGTGGCGCAAACGGCCAAAGAGCAGCTCGCCGGCCAGGGCGTCTTCCACCCGGCTGCGCAGCAAACGCCGCAGCGGGCGCGCACCCATGGCGGGATCATAGCCCTTTTCCGCCAGCCAGGCACGGGCACGCGGCGTCGAGGCCAGCGTGACCTGCTGCTCCGCAAGGCTGTTCCCGATCTCGCGCAGGAACTTGTCCACGATGCGCTGCATCATGGCAGGCGTGAGGGCCCGGAACGGGATCATGGCATCGAGACGGTTACGGAATTCAGGTGTGAACAGGCGTTCCACAGCCCCCAGAGCCTTGCGGGCCGCGTCTTCGGGCGCAGCCTTGCCAAAGCCTATGCTGGCCTTGGACATCTCGAACGTTCCGGCATTGGAGGTCATGATGAGCACCGTATGGGAAAAGTCCGTCTTGCGGCCGGAATTGTCCGTCAGGGTACCGTAGTCCATGACCTGCAACAGGATGTTGAATATGTCGGGGTGGGCCTTTTCAATCTCGTCCAGCAGGACCACGGAATACGGGGCCTTGCGCACGGCCTCGGTCAGCAGACCGCCCTGGTCGAAGCCCACATAGCCTGGCGGCGAACCGATGAGCCGCGAGACCGTGTGCGGTTCCATGTATTCGCTCATGTCATAGCGCAGGAACTCCACACCCATGGTCTGGGCCAGCCCGCGGGCCAGCTCCGTCTTGCCCACGCCGGTGGGGCCATAGAAAAGGAAGGCGCCCGTGGGCCGCTGACGCTGCCCCAGGCCCGCGCGCGAACGCAGGATGGCGCGCACGGTCTGCTCCACGGCTTCTTCCTGCCCGAAGACGATCTGTTTGAGGTTCTTTTCCAGATTGGCCAGACGGTTCCGCTCCTGACCCGAGACCGTCCTTACGGGCACACCGGCCATGCGGGCCACGATGCGTTCCACGTCGGACACCGTGACGGCGGCCGTCCGTTTTTCATCCTTGCGGCGCAGGTCAACGGCGGCCCCCACTTCGTCCATCACGTCGATGGCCTTGTCAGGTTGCAAACGGTCACGGACATAACGATTGGAAAGATCCACGATGCTGCGCAGCACGGTCTCGCTGTAGCGCACGCGGTGATGGCCCGCGTAATGGGTCTGCAAACCATTGAGGATGGCAAAGCAATCCTCGGCATTGGGTTCCCCCACGTCGATGCGCTGGAAGCGCCGCGTCAGGGCCCGGTCTTTTTCCAGATGGTTGCGGAACTCCTCATGGGTGGTGGAGCCGATGCAGCGCAGCTCCCCGCTGGCCAGCACGGGCTTGAGCAGGTTGGAAGCGTCCATGGAACCGCCGGAAGTGGCCCCGGCCCCCACGATGGTGTGGATCTCGTCGATGAAGACCACCGCATCAGGGATGTTCTTGAGCTCTTCCACGATGGCCTTGAGACGGCTTTCGAACTCACCGCGATAGCGGGTACCGGCCAGGATCAGGCCCATATCGAGGGCGTAGATCTTGACGTCCTTGAACTTTTTGGGGACCTGCCCCTGGGCGATGCGCAGGGCCAGACCTTCGGCCAGTGCGGTCTTGCCCACACCGGGATCGCCCACGAACAGGGGATTGTTCTTGCGGCGGCGGCACAGGACCTCGATGGCCCTGTCCAGCTCTTCCTGACGTCCCACCAAGGGATCGATCTTGCCGTCACGGGCACGGGCGGTGAGCTCGGTGGCGTATTTTTCCAGGACATTCTCCCCGGCCTCGCCCTCTTCCTTCTCCCTGGCGGCATCGGGGGCCACGCCCCGGGATCCGCCCCCTTCCGGCATACCGTGCGAGATGAAGGTCAACGCGTCCAGACGGTCCACTCCCTGACGCGTCAGGAAGTAGTGGGCATAGCTGTCCTCTTCATCCAGGATGGCCACGAACAGGTCGCCCAGTTCCACCTGGCTCCGTCCCGAAGCGTGGATGTGCCCCAGGGCCCGTTCGAGCACCCGCTGCACACCGGCGGTCTGGTGGACTTCGTGCTCACCCTGGTCCGGCAGCACCTGCATCTCGTTACGGAAAAAGCCTTCCAGCTGTTCGCGCAACACCGCCACACTGGCCCCGCTGCCTTCCAGCAGCAGGCGGCCGGGGGCCACGGTCGTCAATGAGAACAGGATGTGCTCCACCGTCAGCAATTCATGCCTGCGGCGTTGCACTTCCTGGACGGCAACCTTCAAAACTTCCTGAACAGCAGCACTGAGCATATGATCCTCAACGATATTTTTCCATGGTGCAGCGCAAGGGGAAGCCCGCCGCGCGGGCCCGCCGCCTGACGAGCGCCACCTTTGTTTCCGCTATCTCATGCGTGTAGACGCCGCACTGGCCGATGCCCTGCTGATGGACGGCCAGCATGATGGCCGTGGCTTCTTCCGGTGTCTTGTGGAAAATGTCGCACAGGACGCCGACGACGAAGTCCATGCTCGTATAATCGTCGTTGTGGAGCAGGACCACGTAACGGTCCGGTTCCTTGACCTTTTTCTTGACGATGGTGGCAGTGTCCGTTCCCGGCTCATTCCAGGTTTCATCGGCCATGAGGGCTATCCTCCACGGTAGGCAGGCCCAGATCCCGGCGCCAGCGGGCCAGTTCTTCGGGCGTGAAAACAAACGACAGGTCGGGCGGCAGATCATTCCGCTTCCGCCATTCCTGATGAAGATAATGATAACTTTGAGTACTAACCGGGACGTCGTCAAGTCCCAGCAGGGCTTCCAGACGCAGGATCTCTTCCTCGGGTCCCTCCAGCTCCACCACGCGGGCAAAGGGGACGATATCCATGTCGATACTGGTATGCTCCAGCGTCCAGGTCTCCCGGATCTTTTCATAACAGGCACGGACCACATAGCCCAGACCTTCCAGGATGCTGTGCATCTGCGCGGCATCGGCAACGGGCGTCTCCCGCTCTTCGCGCACCTTGAAGGCCGCATCCGGCGCGGAGACGGGCGGCAGCTTGAGGGTCAGCACGTTTTGCGCGTGATCCGGCCATTCCTGTGTGCGCAGACGCAGCAAATGATGCCCGGCACGCAAGGAACCGTCAGGCAGGTCATAGATGCGGTTCCGTTCCAGATGGACGTCCCCTCCCTGCGCGCCGCATTGACGCAGGCGATGGCGCAAGCTGTCGAAATCGACTTCGAGATATTTGCGTTCTATTTCAAGAGCCATGGGTATGCTCACTGTTTGCGATGAAAAAGTTTCTGCTGCAGGTCCGCGATGGTCGCAATGCCGCCCTTGCCGGGATGGATCACAGGCTCGAAGCCCAGACGGCGCGCCTGGGCCAGACGGAGGTCGTGGGCGGCCACGGGCCGCACCTGTCCGTTAAGGTCCACCTCGCCCCACAGGACGCATTTTTCCGGCAGAGGGACGTCATAATACGACGACAGCACCGCCGCCACCAAAGCCAGGTCCAGCCCGGGTTCCTGCAGCTTCATGCCGCCGCCGACCTTGGCATAGATGTCCACCTGCCCGAAATTGAGCTTGAGGCGCTTTTCCAGCACGGCCAGCAGCAAATGCAGACGATTGGCATCGAAGCCGAGGGCCGCACGCCGGGGGATGCTGAGGAAGGTCCGGGCCACCAGGGCCTGCACTTCCACCGCCAGCGGACGCTGCCCGTCCACGGCCATGACCACCGCCGTGCCGGACAGGGAGGCGTCACGATCGCCCAGGAAAAACGTGGAGGGGTCATCCACCACTTCCATGCCCCGGCCTCCCATGCGGAAGACCAGCAGTTCTTCATTGGGGCCAAAACGGTTCTTGAAGACGCGCAACAGGCGGAACATCTGGCGGCGATCCCCCTCAAGGGAGATGACGGTATCCACCATATGCTCCAGCAGGCGGGGACCGGCCAGGACCCCGTCCTTGGTCACATGGCCCACCAGCACCAGCGTGACGCCCAGACGGCGGCAGGCTTCCAGCAGGGCCATGCTCACGGCACGCACCTGATTGACGTTGCCGGGCAGGCCTTCGGCATCGACGCTGCTCATGGTCTGCACCGAGTCCACCACCAGCAGGCGGGGCGGTGCCAGTTCCAGAGCGGCGATGACCTCGTCAACACTGGAAGTGGACATGGCCAGCAGATTGTCATGCAGCATGCCGAGCCGCTGTCCCCGGGCCTTGATCTGCGGCAGGGATTCTTCGCCGCTGGCGTACAGCACCCTGCCCCCCTGGGCGGCGACCAGACCCGCCACCTGCAACAAAAGGGTGGACTTGCCGATGCCCGGCTCACCGCCGATAAGGATGGCCGCTCCCGGTACCAGGCCTTTGCCCAGCACCCTGTCCAGCGAGGCGATGCCGCTGGGATAGGGATGATGCCCGGTCTCGGCCACATCCTGCAACGGCACGGGGCGGTTGCCCGCGGGGACGGATACGCGGGAAGTGCTGCGGGACAGGGCCTTGGGCTGGGCCGCGGCCTGCAGGGTGTTCCACTCATGGCAGCCGGGGCACTGGCCACGCCATTGCAGGGTCTGTGCGCCACAGGCTGAACAGATAAAGACTTCTCTCGTTTTAGCCATGGCATAAAAATAAAAAAAAAGTGCAGCCCATGCAAGCATGTGCAGCAAACTTCGGCTCTTGTGTACGACACGTTGCAATATCGCGTCATCGCGGATGCAGTCATGATGCGGAATTGCGTCATGGATTTGCATCATCATTTGTGTTTTTTATCACATGCAGATCAATATAGCCTTTCCCGGCACGCTTCTCCGCAATGTTGCAGCTTTTCAGGACTGCACCGCGTGGCCTTCCGCCCCCTCAGGAGCATCCCCAAGGCATAAAAAAAGCCCCTTGCGGGGCTTTGAAGACATTTCGTCATGATGCCTAGCGCGGCAGGGGCACTCCCTTCTGCGCATCCACGATGGCGACGTAGAACTCGTTGACATCGTTGGGCGGGCTGTCGAACACGACCATGAAAGGAGCGCTGGCGCCGGGCAGCAGGGTCACATTGGCCCCCTGCTCCTTCTCGGGGTCAGCTAGGCGGCTGGCCATAGCTTCCTTGTCCAGCACGGAAAGCTGCAAGGGGGTCAGCTGGTTACCGGCGGTCTGGCGACTGGACGCGATGACCTTCTGGTCCTGTCCGTAAAGCACGGCTTCCACGGTGATCATGCTCACGGGCTGGGGGAACTCATTGACCACCCTGCCCTCGATGACCAGTATCTTGCCCATTTTCTCGTTGTTCACGTAGTACTGACGCACGTCCTTCATGGTCAGCAGGGCGATGTTCTCAGCGGTCGCTGCCGATCCCTGGACCGGCGTCAGGGGGCGTTCATGCCAGCAGTACCAGTAGACGGCGGCACCGCCGCAGGCCAGCAAAAGCAGCAGCATCAGCCAGAACAGCCAGCGCCGCCGGGGGCGGGGCTGCTCCACATCGTCCGGCAGAAGGTCCGGGATGGGCGCAGGGGCAGGAGCAGGCTCAGGCAATTGCAGGGCAAAGACCGTCTTGCATACGGAGCAGCGCAATTTCGCACCCGGCCGGACAAGATGCTCCGGCAGGTTGAAACGGCTGGCGCAGTGGGGGCATTGGATTTCCATCATTTGGCTCCAGGTGCGGACAGGGGCTAGTCCCCGGTGGACTCGAAGACCAGCTCTTCCACATCAGGCAGGGCCCGATATTTTTCAGCATAATCAAGGCCGTAGCCGACGATGAAGCCTTCCTCGAGCTTGAAGCCCGCAAAGTCGACGCGCACGTCCACTTCGCGGCGTTCGTTCTTGTCCACCAGCGCGGCCAAACGCAGGCTGCGGGCCCCGCGGGCCTCGAACTGGCGCATCAGGAACTGCATGGACAGGCCGCTGTCCACCACGTCCTCGACGATCAGCACATGCTTGCCGGTGATGTCGCAGTCCACGTCCTTGCTGAACACCACATGGCGGGAACTGGACGTCCCCTTGCCGTAGCTGGACAGGCGGACGAAATCCAGTTCAAGGTTCTCCGTACGCATGGCCCGGACAAGATCGGTGAAAAAGAACACCGCACCCTTGAGGACGCAGACGGCCACCAGAGGCTCATCACCGTAAAAAGCATCGATCTCGGCGGCCATGGCTCGCACACGTTCGGCGATCTGGTCGGAGGTATAGACGATCTTGCGTTCCTTGATGGCGTTCATCTTACTCGAGCTCCAGGAACATGGCGGTTTCGTCGCAGTCGGGGTACTTGGCGCAGTGCACGCAGTCGGCCCAGATCTTCTGGGGCAGGACGCCCTTGTCCACCTCATGGAAGCCGATGCGTTCAAAGAAAGCCGCCTGATAGGTCAGGGAGAAGACTTTTTTGAGGTGCAGGATGCGGCAATCATCGACGCAGGCCATCACGATCTTGCGGCCCAGGCCCTGCTTGCGCAGATCTTCGCGCACGGCCAGGGAGCAGACTTCGGCCAGGTCTTCCCAAACAGGCGCCAGGGCGCAACAGGCGGCCAGGCCGCCCCGGGGATCGTCGATGACCAGGAAATTACGGACATGGCCGTACAGAAAGATCAGCGCACGAGGCAGCAGCAGGCCCTTGCGCGCGTTTTCCATCAGCAGGGCATGGATATCCTTCACATCGTCCATGGTCGCACGGCGTACCGTGTAGGTGTCGCTCATTACTTTTGCTCTCCGAGAGAATCAAAGATTTCCGTCAGTTCTTTTTTCGAGACCATGCCCGACCCCATCAGGGCCAGACGCCCGTTCTTGCCGTAGAAAACATTGTGCGGGATGGTGCGCACGTTGAAGGCGCGGATCACGTCTTCACTGGCCCTGTATACAGGGTAGTCGACCTTCAGCCGTTTGAGGAAGGCCGGGAGCGTGCTCGCGTCCTCATCCACCGAAAGCCCCACGATGACGACCTTGCCCTCGTACTTGGGCGCCAGGCTGACGAGATCCGGGATCTCCTCACGGCAGGGGGGGCACCAGGTGGCGAAAAAGTTGAGCATGACGACCTTGCCCTTGTTCTGGGCCACGATGGAGGTCAGGTCTTTGAGCCCCACGGTCTTGTACTCCTGGGCCTGCGCCAGGCAGGGCAGGAACAGGGTCAGAAGCAGCAGGGGCAAAACAAATCGCTTCATGGGATTATCCTGTGACAAACTGTTTGGCGGCCCGCACTGCGCTGACCGCATCTTCGCAATAGGCGTCCGCACCGATGGCATCGGCAAAGGCCTGGGTCACGGCAGCGCCGCCCACCAGTACTTTAATGGGGAGATCGCGCTCCCGCACTAGGCGGATGGTATCTTCCATCCGTACCATGGTCGTGGTCATCAGAGCCGACAAGCCGATGATACGCGCCTTATGTTCCAAAGCGCAAGCGACAATCTGCTCCGCCGGGACATCCTTGCCGGCGTCGATGACGTCGAAGCCGTGGTTGCCCAGCAGCAGGCAGACGATGTTCTTGCCGATATCGTGGATGTCCCCTTCCACGGTGGCCATGACGATCACGGGACGTTCCTCGGGACCGCGGCTCTTCTCCAGCAGGGGCTTGAGGTGGGCGAAGGCCTTCTGCATGGTCTCCGCCGCGCGGATGAGCTGCGGCAGGAAGTACTCCCGGCGCTCATAGCGCGTCCCCACTTCTGTGATGGCCGGGATCAGGACGTCCTGCACCAGGGCGAAAGGTTCGGCACCGGCGGCCAGTTCCTTTTCCAGCAGGGGCAGCACGTTCTCCAGATCGCCGAAAAGGACGGCATCCCCCAGGGTCTCGGCAGCGGCGCCCGGTCCCTTGCCGGCCCTGACCACACCGCCGCTGGCTTTCCAGTCGGCATAGGAGGCGATGAACGCGCCGGCGTTGCTGTCGCTCCCCTGCAGCACGGCCACGGCATCACAGGCCTCATGCAGACGGGGGGCGGAAGGATTGGCGATACAGGAAGACAGACCGGCGCCCGCGCACATGGCCATGAAGGTGGCATTGAGCAGGTCGCGGGCAGGCAGGCCGAACGAGACATTGGAAAGCCCCAGCGTGGTGGCCAGGCCCTGGCTGCGGCACCAGCGGACCATCTCAAGGCATTGCAGGGCGCCTTCAGGCTTGGAGGATACCGACAGGGCCAGGATGTCCACCATCACCAGACGGCGGGGGATGCCCAGGGCGTCGGCCTGCTCCAGCAGCTTTTCCACGATGGCGATACGCTCGGAGGCCCGGACGGGCAGCTTCGTCCCCTGCAGGGGAAGCAGGATGAAGGGCGCGCCGAAATCGCGGCAGACCGGCCCCAACAGCTCCATGCGTCCGGCTTCGCCGCTGATGGAATTGACAAGGAAGGAGCCCGGACAGTAGGGCAATGCCCGGGCGATGGCCTGGGCATTGGAAGAATCCAGCGACAGGGGCACGTCCACCCGGGAGACCAGACGCTGCACCAGATCGGGCAGGAGCACGGTCTCGTCCACCAGGGACGCGCCCACGTTCACGTCAAGGATGCGGGCCCCGGCCTGCAGCTGCTCATCGGCCAGACGGAAAGCCTCGTCGAACTGCCCGGCCTGCAGCTGACGGGTCAGTTCCTTCTTGCCCGTGGGATTGATGCGCTCGCCGATGACGCTGAACGGCTGCCCTTCTCCCAGGCGCAGGAGCTGCGAACGACTGGTCAGGCAGATGCCCGCGGGGCTGACCACCGGACGCTCGTCGCAGGACACGCTTTCCAGGGCCTGGCGCAGGGCCGCCAGATGCCGGGGCGTGGTACCGCAGCAGCCGCCCAGCACCCGTGCTCCACGGGCCGCGAACGCCGCCGTTTTTTGGGCAAAGGCTTCCGGCCCCAGCGGAAAAACGGTCTCCGAGCCGCGCAGTTCCGGCAGCCCGGCATTGGGTTCCGCGACGACGGGACAGGCACAGACGGACAGCACGTGGCCAATATAAAATATCTATTACGCCTTTGTGGA
>OHAJ01001731.1_pt1 | contig 15669 bp, 19 predicted proteins | sample 1577101 | NCBI WGS metagenome assembly OHAJ01 (sample SAMEA3541531, study PRJEB24748) | human gut metagenome | biome: human gut; feature: human-associated habitat; material: faeces | place: China | collected 2012
TTGGGGTCGTACTGCACGAACTGGCCCTTGGGTGCCTCCTGCGTTATGATAAGATATGTGGTGATTTCGGTAAATTCCCGTCCCTCGAAGTATGCGAAATAGCTTCGTGTAAGGAACTCCGCGCCATCAGGCACCTCGTGGCGGTACTCCTGCCGGCAGAATATGTCCTGCTTCTGAAGGGCGTACCCTTCTCCGAGTGTCTGTACGATATTGGCGAGGACATCCTGAAAGAGAGTGTATCTCTCAGAATTGGTACACAGGCGCGGAACGGGGTTTGTCATCTCGAAAATGACAGAGGAGGACCCCTTGGCGTCGAACAGCACCACGTTTCCGTCCGTTTCTTCCAGCTGTGCGAAAATGCCGTCAAAGACTTTTTTGAGTGTTCTTGCCATATGTCAGCGTTTGAACAGGTTGTGATAGATAAATATTCCACGGTCGCGTTTCTTGTTGTGGAGTCCGCCGCGCTGCTTGACATAGATTGTCACGAGCCCGGCGGCCGCCATCACGAGCATGGCGACAAACCCGGCGAGCTTTCCCAGCGCAATCGAGAACACGATGAACCCTACGAACGACACTCCTATGGCTGCTGCCGCAAGTGTAAGGAAGCGTCCCCGGATTCCCATGAACTCCAGAGGTTTCTGTAACCCTTTGAAAACAGGGTAGCCCCGTTGTCTGTCCCCATGACTGTGATGTTGTGCGTCCGGTTACTTGAAGAAAAGGGGAAGGGCCTCGCTCAGTGCGATGAAGGCGATACAGCCGCCGATGGTAAGCATGATTGTCTTTTTCACATCCTGGTCGCCGTTCTGCATCTTGAAATAGACATTGAACGCTCCCACCAGTACAATCACGGCTGCTATGGCCTTCATAAGATTGGAAACAGGGGTCTGGTACGAGCTGACTTCCTGCGTGGCTTTGGTGAAGCCGGCAGCTCCCTTGCTGGCGGCCATGGCGTCGCCGGTGGCCACTGTCACGGCGGCGATGGCGAGCATACCCTTGCGGGCGAACCCGGAGCGGTTGAAGCGTGCCAACGCCCTCAGGCATTTCGTTTTAATTTTCTGCATTTGCTATGATATTCGTTATTGAAATTGTTATCGGGCTATAAAGGCAATGCAGGGCGGTAAAGGCAGCTTAGGGCGATAAAGGCAACAAAAGGAGAGAGGTCTTTCGGTTTATACAGGTTTACGGGGTGTTATTCCGCCGATTCACAACGGGCTACTATAAGTCCGAGTCCGGCAAGTTCCACATCCTCTGTACCGGATATGTTTCGGGCGCGGCTTACAAGCATTTCAACCGGGATTCCGTTTGTCATCAGTGGTTTGCGGAGTGTGGTGTCTGTGACTGCCGGTGTCTTGCCCGGACCTCTGCCGGTGTGGTTGTCGCGCAGGATCTCGACGGCCCTGAAGGAAGCAGCTTCCTCGGATATGTCGATTTCCGCTTCTTCCGGCCTGACACTTTCTTCTGCGGCGTGCCCCGGTTTTATGAACAGGTCAAGGAATATAAGCACCGCGTAATACAGTATCAGCAGGGCCGTGAGTATTGAGAATATTGTTCCTGACATAATGCTTTGTATTGATTATAATGTGGTGGATGATGCTTGCGGTGGCAGCGGCATGAATGTCATACCGAGCGATACGCCTCTGTCCTCGCGCTTCCTGTTTCTGGCAATATCAGGCGTGAAATATACTGTATCGCTCCCTCTTTCAACTATATATCCTGACTGTTTCAACCTGTTACGCAGACATGTACGCCTACGGTCGGAGGTGACTGCCACTTTAGAAACGGGGGGAAGTCCCAGACGAAGCCTGAGTTTTTCGCGCCTTATAATCTCCCTGCGCCTTTTCGATATGAATCCGTTGTACTCGGCGGCGGCGTGTCTGAGTCCGTGGCGTGCGGCAATGCGGATTACCGTCCGCACTGACACTCCTGCCATACGGGACAGCTCCCGGTAAGAGTGACGCTCGAAATTTTCCAAAACCATGCTTACGGCCTCAGCGTGCCGGATTTTTCGTTCTTTCTCAAGCCCGAGAACGGATGCCTTGACTGCCACCTGCCTTGTGCCTATGCCGAGAATGGCGGCTACCCCGGCGTTGGAGTTTGTGGGGAACAGCTCTGTAAGCCTGGCCACCATATCGTCAGTCCAGATAATCTTTTTCATGAAGGATTGTTGTCTTGCGCCCTGTCGAGCAGGGAGCGGTTGTTTCTTTTGAATTTACGCAGTCTGTCAAGATAGCGTGTCACAAATGTCCGGACTATCGCGTTGACTATATCTGAGCGGCATTTACGGTCTATGTCGCAGGCATCCAGCGAGTCGGCAAGGTCCCGGTCGAGCTTGCATATCATTCTCTCGTCCTTTTTCTCCCTGAAATTATACAGGTCCAGATTCTTTCTGAAAAGCTCCCAGTCATCATCCTGAGTAGTCCCGGTGACTTCCGGGGAGGCGTCATTTATCCCTGGAACGGGAGCTGCCGCGCCGGGCACAAGGTTTCCGAGGCCGCCAAGCAGCTCGTCCAGTTTGGGGTAGTTCGTTTCCTGGTTCATTTTATATGTTTGGGGTTCCTGTGATGTCGTTATAAATGTGGTCGAAGGCGGGTGACACGATAAGCATCTGTCCGTCCATTTCGGATATTGTGCTGAAACGGCGCAATGACTGTCGTTTATATACGGTGGGAGCTATGCGGGCATGCTCGCTGAATTTCTCGTTCACGAGTTTCCACAGTTCTTTCTCCTCCCTGGTACCTACACCGGGCTCCTCCAGATTCGGTATTATGTAATGGACTGTTGTCATGGCTTTGCCGAGGCTGCGTCTGAGTTCCACCACCACCGCGACAAAAACCGCTGTCGAAGGCACGGTGAGATTGTCATAGTGGAACGGAGTCAGGATATAGTCGGAATTGGCGAAAAGAGCCAGAAGAGCCTGGTCGTTCAGGCTTCCGGCAGAATCAAACAGCACGAAATCGACACTCCGGGTATTACGGAGGTTACCTATGAGGGAGAGCAGGGCCTGTTCATTTGTGAGGCTGAACGGATATACGATGTACGGCAATACGGCACCTGTATATGTCGCGGTGTCGGAGGCCCGCTTCTTGACTATCGACTGCTGCGGGTCGGTGTCAAACACGGCGACGCTATGCCCCTTGCCTACAAGATAACTGGCGAAAAGGGCGCAGAGTGTCGTTTTTCCGACTCCGCCCTTCTGGTTGGCGAACGTGATTATGATAGTCGTGTCCATTTGGAATCTGTCGGTTGATTTGACGCAAAATTATCATCGCCCGTTTGCTAAATCAGAAATTCCGAACAGTTTTCATCATCGGATACTGCTTTTATGCCTCTTAAACACTATCTGGATATGTGACAACCGGATTAGCAGGCATACGGTGTCACAGGATAGAAGTCGCAGAGCGGCCTCAGCGTTTAAGTGCGGATTCATCATCAATCCTGTCATAATCGCCTCTATAGCCGACCTCCCATTCCCGGTTGTCGCCACGGCCTGCTCCGGCGTCACCTGCTGCACCTGATACTCTATGTGTCTTGTTAGCATGTGGCTCATTCCGCTTTTTCTGTGAAGGCAGCTCCCTGAACCTTATTCTTGTCATGTCGAATCCCTCCGCTTCAAGGTCAATCAGTACGTGCCTCTTAAGGTCTGTCGCGTATGTCCTGCCGCCAATGTCACGGATTGAGAATCCGGCGTCGCGAAAGACCTGTCTGCGTATATATCCGGTGCTGTTGTCGAATATGTCAGTCAGGTCAAGGCAACGGCTGTGATATGAGGCGCAGCGGGAAGCATATATATCCACCATATGCGGAACGGATATACGGCCTATGCCGCAAAGGAAGTCGCGCTCCGCTTCCGTGGCCGGTGAGAATGACTCGGCCCAGCGGATCCTGTTGTTGCGTTTCAGTGCCTCCCACATATGGGCGCGGAGCTGCCGCTTATCTCCGCCCCTGTGCAGGCATCCACCCTTGACATAGGCTTTGAACTGTCTTGAAAGTATATCATTGAGTTCCGGGATTGTCATTTTCGGATTGTCGGCAAGCAGTGTGTCTATCTGTGCCTCTATCCGTGAGAACCGCTCGTCGGCTGTCGAGAAATCCAGAAGTTCCCGTATGGAATATATCTTGCCGCCGTTCATCACCGATTTGCTGTTGTGGTCGATTATCATGTACCCGTATGGGGAGTCTGTATTGCCGAAAAACACAAGTTCTATGCCGAATTTTCGCTTCATTTCCCCGGCCAGTTCCCTGCGGTTGGCTGTAAGGTCGCGGTACTTCGAGAATATGGCGCGGAGCTGTTTCCTGCGCTGCCTGTCAAATGTGTCTGTCCGGAAATGGCGTCCTATCTCCTCCAATGCCACCTCAAGGCATACCGCGCCGCCTCGTTTTATCGACACTTTGCTGTCGTTCTCGTAACACTCATATCCGAGTGAGTTCATAAGGGCCTTGAACTGCGTCATCGAGGCGAATCTGTAGCGCAGGGCTGCCTCCATGTCCTGACGGGCTTTCTCCACGACATCGTTCCCCAGTATTTTGTCTATCACACGTTGCGATCTCACGCGCTCGTGGCTGTGGTCTATCTTCCTGCCGTCAGGGGCCACACGCGATGTTATCACATGAATATGTGTGTTGCCCGTGTCTGTATGGCCGTAAACGAGCAACGGCTGTCCTGGCTCTCCGTAGCCCATCTGTCGCAGATACTCGTGCGCGAAATCCAGAAGCTCCCGCTCCGTACTTTCATGCCCCTTGCAGGAGAAGGCTATATGAAACTGCGCCTTGCGTATTCTCGTGTTCCTGGCCGAGTAACTTTCAAGATATGCTGTGAGGTCGTCGGCTGTCGGACGCTCCATAGCCTCGACCGGCCCGAAATTTTTTATCTCCAGCAGGTGTGCCACACCCTTTGCCACCTTCCGTTCGTTGTAGCCTACGGCATGGAAGGAGGTGCTTGAAGGAAGTATTGTCGCTATCATTTGGTTATTTCTTTATGGCTCGCCGTGGCAAGAGATGGTCGTTATATCGGTTAATCGTAATATGGTGTCATCGCATAATCTCTTAATGCGGCTTTCCGTTTCTCAGAACGCCCCTTACTATCATGCCTACGGTATCGGAGTGTTCGGCTATCAGCTTATCTATCGCTCCCTTTATCTCTTGTATGGACGGCAGCAACACCTCTTTATAATATGCCTCGTTCAGCAGCCCTGCCATGGCAAGCTCGTTGGCACGCTTCATGGCCTGGTTGAGATTGCCGCCGGCCCAGCCGAGTTCGTCCTTATGTCTGCGGTAAAGGGAGGTCATCAGCTCGACGGCATCCATGCGGCTTTTCATGTCCCTGTCGGAAAACTCCGCTATCGCCAGACGGATGTATGAGCTTATGCTGCTGAAGCTCTTTGAACGGTCTTTGAGGCGTTCAAGCTCCGTGTCGGTGAATAGTATCTCTATCCTGTTGGTTCTCTTCTCCATAATTCCAGTGATTAAAAATCGGCGAGTCGCGAGCTGATTTGCCCCGGACGGAACATGCGGCAAGTTACTTTTCGGCGGTAAAACGCAGTTTTATCCGGGGGAAAGTACAACTTGCTTGACAAATTCTGCAACAGATGGCCGCTACCGTCAGGGTTCTCTCCGGCCTCGCCTTCGGGCGGCGAAGTTAGCGCACCGGGAGTGCTAACCAACAATTTCCGAACAGAATCTTTATATCACAATCCTTGACAGCATGGTTGCCTATTATCGGATAATCTCATACTCACTGCATATAATATCCACATATTCCCATCACTTGTTCATACTTTATGGCGATTAAAGCATATCATTCCCTAACTGTAATCCCATATTGCAAAGATGATGTGGCGCAAGCATATTATTATCGGATTTTCAGAGCATTATATAGTAAAATAGTCGCTCTATTTCTTGCATATATCGTTGAAAATTAGTATATTTACATACTTGGAGCGTCGCTTCGGGTTATAGTCCGGCCATGTGACAATCACATTGTCGGAGGGTCATAACATCATAATATCTCTGACTATGTTTCAGCTTCTATTGATAATATATCTGTTGCCTGTCGTGATAATCGTAGTATTGCTTATCCGCTTTATCCGATGGCTGCTCTCGCTTGCCCTGCGGTTCATATGTTGGGCTGTGCCCCGAATTTTCCGCGTTGCTGTCCGCCTGCTTATGGCTGTCTGGCAAGGGGGAGGTTGCCTTTGTCGGTATTACCGTCGCCGGACTGCACCGTAGAAAATTTTGCTTGGAGGGAAAATAGTGGAAAGGGGCATAGACTTCTCCCTTTGGGGAGGCTCTTGCAATCGTGCGTCAGGGAAGTTGAAATTCGCCGGATTTTAGGGGTATGTGCGCCACCTTTTCAGACACTTTCCACGCCACTTTTTCAGCCACTGCTTCCGCCACCTTTTCAGACACCTGTTCCGACACATCTACCGACACTGATACAGACACATTTACATACACTCTTGGGGACACTCTTTCGGACACCTTTGGGGACACCTGTACAGACACTTTTCCCGCCACCTTTTCAGCAGGTGTGCGCCACCTTTTTCGCCACCTCTCCAGACACCTCTGCCAAGCTCCAGAACCGACATGATTTATATTGCCGACAGGTGGTAAACTGCGGCGTTCTTCCAGGTGTTACTATGGTAGATGTTAACCACTCTACATGTTAAATATTGTTTATATGGGCGATATTTGCAAAATAAATGTTAAAATCAGTAGAGGCGTTTTGGGAGGTCAAAAATCGGCGTTAATTTTGCTCTTGTCAAAGGACAAATGTGGTACAAATCTTTGGTACATTTTAATTTGTACCATTTTAGTAACCATCTTACAATCAGCAAAATATATGTGGCAAACCATATCCCAATGGGACCACCCTTGTAAATCTCTATTTATCTGATTGTTAGATAAGTAGAGATTTTTATTTTGTAGTTTTATCCACAAATTGTCCACGAATTTTCATTTTAGCCTGAGCATGGTCTCCCTGGCAGACATCCCCAAATAAATTTAATCCTTTTTTGGCGTCATCTGCTTCGTATGCATCATATATGATGTCCGAATAGCCGAAGTCAGCCAATATCCCGATTTTGCCGTCTCTTTGAGTCATAAAGATGGTCATCGATAGTTCATCGGTGGTCAATTCATCCTCGTAGATTGCATCAGCGATGGGCGGCATGACGTCGATAAGTAGCGGAAAACTCTCTTTCTGTAGTTTTGTATGTGTAAAGGGATATATGACAGAGAGTGCACCCCATTTCATAGTCTCTTTGTCCTGTACGAAAAACATATGTCGTTCCCACCGTTCTGGGATTATGGCATTATATCGGAAAGCCGTCATCAGGATATGAGGTTTGGACAACGAGACCAACCCCCATTCCTCCCCGTTTGAAACCGGCACAAAAACAGGCCTGTCATTTATGGCATCAAATTGGGTGAATACATCTGCAAAACTGTTAGGTAGCAACGGTTCTCCGGTAGGAGATACAAGTCCGACGAAACTGTCTTCATAAGACTTTCGGGGACGCCAGTCATATCGAGCTTTATATATGTTCAGCAGACGTAACCTTGCGCGTGATTCCTTATCGGAGCTGCAGTAAAGCTTATTCTCTATCTTCAGCAAACGCTGATACTCGAAGGCATCTTCTTGAGTCGGTATAGCCAATGGATTAGAGTTGGCATAACACACCCTCCAACAATTGAGATGTTCGTAATAATCCATTTGTCCGGTCTCCGATGTTATCTGATAGACTCTACGACCGTGCCATTCAAGATATTCCATAATCATTTTGTATTATTCATCTTAAGATTCCGGATTGTCTGCTTCCTGACGTTTCATATAGTCTTCCTCCTCTTTCAAATATTCTTTTATATGGAAGCAATATATCTCGTCATTATATTTCCCGGCTTGCTCAATTGCTTCACACATCAAAGATTCGGCTTCCGGCAACGTATGGCTGATTCCTACGCGGTAATGCCTGGCATCGAATTTAGGATAATGGCTGCGTTTTCGTTCAGGTAGATTCTTGACATCATATTCGATTATCTCGAATATGGTTCCCTCATTACGTCTTGGCGGATTCAACGCCAAGACCTTGTATTCTTCAAAAGTCATATCCTTACTTTGTTAGTTGTTTTACAATAAATCAAGCAGTCGGTTGAATTCCTGACCATGCTCGATATAGCCTTCAAACATCTGCATATAATTATACAGAAGAGGCGGGAGGATTTTTTTACATTCGTTTTCGATACATTCGGGAATTGGATAGACGCAGGCTGCAATTGAACCGGCGATACATGCTATCGTATCTGCATCGCCACCGAGCGAAACAGCGAGCCTTACAACGTCCTCGAAGTCCTTTCCTTCGAGAAAGCAGATGATTGACTCCGGGACGGACCTTTGACACGATACATCCCATTGGTAGCCCGAGCGAATTTCATCGACAGTCCGCATAAGATCATAATGGAATTTCTCCGTTATGTAATCACGGATTTCATCTTTCGTATGTCCGTGCTTTGCCATCCATACTGCCGAGGCTACAGCTTGCGCTCCTTTGATACCTTCGGGATGATTATGCGAGACTTCGGCTGATAATTTCGCCAGTTCGAGTGCTTCGTCAAGAGTCTCGGCATAAAGACCGACCGGGCTGACCCGCATTGCCGCTCCGTTGCCCCAACTATTATAGGGTTGTGGATTCTCACACCATAGCCAAGCGTTGAATGAACTACCATATCCGGCAAAAGGATACTCGTGGCCCAATGTCTGCATACATTTTACCAGATGGTCTTTACTATGGTCGGTATTGCCATCTTCATCGCAATGACTCAACCAATGAGCGATGGCAACGGTCATCACCGAGTCGTCAGTGAATCTGCTTCCCTTCGGCAGCATTTCAAAATCATACCGCTTCTGTCCTGTGAATTCATACACAGAGCCAATAATATCTCCTGCGATTGCACCTAACATAACTTGTGCCTGTTTACTGCTATTAGTGTTATCTTTATATCCTCATTTATGTCCGAATCAATGGCAACGCCCCAAATCAAATTTATTTCTTCGGGTAATGTATATTCAAGCCGCTTTACCATCGCTTTTATTTCAGACATAACTACCGGCTTAAATTCACTTGTCCAGACATTGACAATCATCTTTTCAATGTCTTGCAATTCCACAGGTAATTGGTCAATTGCGTGATTTAAAGCTGTAAGAATCCTGTTAGGACCGACACCTATGCCGGATGTGACATAATTTGCGTTTGTAGTTGACAAAGTGGGAATTATATCACCAATATCAATATTTATTATACCGTGAGTATGAACGATATTTTTAATTTCTTCAATATCACCTAAAATATGATAGTTATTCCAGTTAATGATATTATCGATGTCGGATGGAACAATCATTTTGGCACTTCAAGGAAAGTATTACGTTCCCAATCATTTGTTGGAGTATCAACTTCCGGGATAGATGGAACGGAAAGAACAGAAGGCTTATAATCAGAATTGTTGTGTGCAATCCAATCACAAACCCTTTCAATTTCAGGTTCGTCAATAAAAGCGCCTTGAACTCTTGAACTGATTCCATTATTACTTACGAGCATATCGCCCCTATCCAATAACAACTGTGCTCCCGTCATATCAAGAATAGTCCTACTATCGGCAAAAGTTTGAACTTTAAAAGCAATTCTCACAGGGAAATTGGCTTTAAGTATACCGGTAATGACATCTGATGATGTTTTTTGTGTCGTGATAATCAAATGAATCCCTACGGCATGACCTTTTTGTGCGAGTCGGGCAATCGGAATTTCAATTGCTTTTCCGTGCGCAATAATCAAATCTGCAAATTCGTCAATTACAACTATTATATATGACAGGGGCTTATATCCATGGGTTGTCGATAGTTTCTTTTCTTCCAACTTTTGGTTATACTCCTGATCTGACCTACAGAAAGTTTTTTTCAGCAGCTCATAACGTCTATCCATTTCCGAACATAGAGAGTTCAAAGCAGTTATGACATGCTCAGGCGATGAGATGATATCCTCGTCAATCCCCTCAATTTTTACGAGATATTGTTCTTTTATTTTAGAGTAATGCCCAAAATCCACCATCTTAGGGTCAATAAGCATAAACTTGACCTCTTCGGGACTTTTTCTAAAGAGTAATGAAACTATTATTGAATTTAAAAGAACGGATTTACCCATGCCGGTTGCACCTCCAATCAATAAGTGAGGCATCTGGCGTAAATCGGAGATTATCGGCTTATTCTCTGTCGATATTCCCAATGCGATAGGTAATTCCGCTTTGGATTCTTGAAATTCCTTGGATTCAAGAACCTCACGAAGATATACCATACGGCGCTTAGAGCGCGGCACTTCAACTGCAAGAGCATTTTTACCAGGAAGGGGTGCGATCATTCTGCATAATCCATATTCCTCAAGATCTCGTTCGATATCATCGATATATTTTCTGATTTTGAACACTTTATAGCCTTGTTGCGGAATAATTTCAATCGTGATGACAGATGGACTTATAATAGTATCCACTTTGTCTGCCTCAATACCATATCTTTTTAACACCCCCAATATACTATACCTGACACATTTAAATTCTTCATCAGACATAGAACCATGATATGACTGCTTTTCAAGTAGTTCAATAAGGGGTTTGTGGCGTGAATCATCCATAGCTTAAATTTGTATTTATACAACACCCCCTGCGACTAATGCGGCCGCAGGGGGTAAAATTGCGGTAATTCAGATTCTTATACATTGCCTTTAAGCATGCTTTTGCTTGACTCTATACTTTAGGAAATCGTAATATTTGCATAAAGCTTGTTGACCTCGTTTCAAATCGGCAACAGACAATGCAACGGACCTTTTATCGGGCAGATCATTCTCAACAAGCTCTATTTCAATATCAACCAATTCTATCATATCTCTCAGCATCGAAGATGTTGATTCCCAATCATCATTATCCTCCGCAATAACATCAAACACATCTTCATCAAACAAAAAACAAAAGAATAAATTCTTGAGTTTCGTCAAGAATGTCACGTGAGCCCACACTGATGCAGGAGCATAATGACACTCTTTCCGGAGATATTCCGAAAAATCCTTTTTTAAAGGAAGCATCAACTCTTTTTTTGTGGCAACGATTTCGGTTGGATGACCAAGCTCCACTCTTAGCTTATCAATGCGCCATTCATAATAGCGATGATAAGCAAAGAATGCGCTAACCCATTCCGAAAGGTTTTTTGATGTGTAGCTTAGGCCCTTGTTTTCAAAGAATTCAGTTGGCGGCAACTGGCTCATGAGTTCAATAAGATGCTTCAGATGAGCGGAAACCATCTCAAGATTTTTAAGACATATTTCCAGTTGTCTGAGATATCCACGAAATGCTTGGGCGAGAAGCTCGAATATAGAATAATCACCATTAAAGACGATTTCAAAGGCAGTACGGATACGGGAAACATATACGTATGCAGACTGTTCGGACATGCCTTCTTCATCCACACACCACATTATAAAATGCTCTGTGTCATAAGGGACTTCCTTCGCTTCAGAATTGGGTACCTCAGGATATTTCTTTTGTCGTGCCATAATTGTCGATATTATTTTACATTGCAAAGATATGACTTATTCCCGACGCGTGAAATTAAGAACTCGACAAGGTTCCAAAATGATGAGATGTTAAAGTTCAGCAAACATTTGCTGCGCTTCCCTTCTAATATCCCGGGGGAGATGAGGTGAGCTTATAATATTGAATAACGCTTCTTTTTCCAGCCCCCGATAAAAAATATTTCTGGAACTGGACAATCTTGTCTTTTGGGAATTTACTGTATATCTCTCGTATTCAGGAAAATATTTATATATTTCTTCCGCAGTTATTAGAATATTTCTTTTGAGCAGAGGATATAATCTTATAAAAGTTTGTTTACCGATAGATCGCAATGTATTTTCGAGATTTTCTTCTGAATCGATATCGTATATCTCCTTTATTTCGTTTGCTGATGCGATTTTTGTACTATGCAATCTTCTCGAAGGTGCACGTTTAGACTTTTCTTTCTTTATATTTGATTCATTTGCATCCCATATTATTTCTCCAATCGTAGAAGTGTGGGAAAAGCTTTTTTCAGATGCGAGAAGTACCTTATTAAGTTCAATAAATTCTTCTGGAAATTCTTTTTCTAAATAATTTTGTACAATATTGATTAGTTCTGCCTCTTCTCCAATATTAACGCCGTCATAAGCAAGCAACTTCCGTTTAGGAACTATAAAAGAATTCAATGGATGGACCAATCGCAGAAAATGTGCTTTTAATATGGAAAGTTCATCATAGGTCAAATCATCTTTGGGAGATCGTATATGATTTATTTGGGAAAGCCACTCCTCTCTCTTGGGATTAGGGAAGTATTTACTCAGATTTTTTCCTAAGAAATCCTTTCCTACAGGTATGATATGTGCCAGATACCATCCCTGCACATTGAGATTTATATTAATTCCATTTCCACTCCAGTTATAAAATGCAATTTCTTTTTCTTCCTTAGTTGTTCCAAAACCAAAGCGCGTGGATGTATCGTTCATATACTTAACTAATTCATCTGAAGTATATGTTATCCCTGAAATCCTCATTGCCACAAAAGGCATTGCAAAAGTATTATCACAGAACACCATTTTTTTGCCATCGGGATATTGAGTCAGAAATCCGCGTCTAAGATTGTCATAGGATTTATTAGAATCACTACCGTATAATCTCAGAACAAAAATTGCATCCGGGAGCTTTATGTAGTCCATCAAACTGTCATGAGTCCTTTTAATTAACTCCTTATTAGCAAATTGTGGCTTAATTATTTGATTAAAAAAATCCTGGGCATCATTAGCTTTGGCAGCCGATACATTAGGAAGTCCGCTATTTTTAATCTCAAAAAGCTTTTTTTTCATAATCCCGCTTTAAAATTTAAATTATTTCTTTTTTATGTTTATTGTAAGGGTAAATCCTTTGCCGGTCTGAGCGCCTGGATAATTCGCTTTTATCCAAACCTCCTGAAGCCGGCGGTCTGTCATATACTGAGTATATGTCCGGGCTTCATCAGCCGAACAGGTTATGACTCGATTGATAGTTTTGACACCGTTCATCTGATAATTCCCTTTGAATGTCACTTCAATCATACGCAATTATGCTTCGGGGTTTTCATTAACCGATACAACAATCTTCTCGATGCGGTTGCGGTAGTCCTTGACAAACTGCTTGCTGCGGAGAGTGTTGTAGAGGTTTGCATCTGTGATTTCACTCTTGGTGTTGTTCCATTCCTTAGTCACAATCGTTCCGCCGAAGATGTGATAGTGGATAAAACACTTGCCGTTTTCTTTGAGAGTATTGATGACGGCTGCCTCGGAAGGTACGAATTCAAGAGGACAGGAACCTCTTTCTGCAATTTGCTTTTCCGGCATACCGTAGCGGAGCACATTTGAAGATTCCGATTTTGTACGGGTTCCCTTGTCAAATGCCCCATGGTGTTTTGAGCAAAGTATTTTCACGGTCTTGTGCAGAGGTTGATGTGCATCGTGATATTTCCGTAGAAATTCGTTGATATCAACCTCAACGATTCCGGCTGCGTTCTCATAGCCTTTGAGGATTTCAACGGCCATTCCTTTGCGGTCATACCCTGCTTCATGGTTATATGCGGTCTGTAGCACATCCGAACATTCCGTTCCATCCTTGCCTTTGTGCTGACAGCCGCCCACCATTTCTTTATATTCTTTTGTATACGCTTCAACCGCCTTGGTAAGGAGAGTACCTTCAAAGAGAACGATAAACTCTTCGATAGTCCCTATGAATTTTGCCATAGGAATATTAGTTTTAAGGCTTCCGGCTCTCTCGGAAGATGTTTGGATGCGAAAGCGTGAGAGCCGCTTGCTTATCTTCTGGATTAGGTGTCTGGAAAAACCTTTGCACAAGATAAGTAGCCGACTCTCACGCCATAGTGTGTATGACGCGAGAGTGTCCACCTTTCCTCTGTGCATAGATTACAGTTTTCCAGACTTCAATCCATGAGAATCAGTAAGACACTTTCGTGTTTTTTCCTATTTATTTATGTTTATTTATGCTGAACCGATGTTCAACGCTGCAAAGTTAATCATAATTTTTGTGCCTTACAATGTTTTTTAATTTAAGAACTTGACAAAGAGAAATCCAGCAATTTCAGATCATATACTTTTCTTCAGGATTGAGGAAAGTATGCCGGGCCGCATAGGTCGTAATTCTATTAAATCCTAACGCCTGACACACTTCTCTCACGCGTTTGTTGATGCGCGTTATAGACATCATGGTTCTTAGCCTTAATCTCCTGTTGGGTTTCACCTCCTTTGAGAATATAATTACTGCCATTAGAATAGGCAATAGGAAAAGCTGTCTTTTTTTTCATTTCTATGATTCTGATTGGAGTTATAATTTCAGGCTGCAAAGTTAGGTCTTAATCATCAGGTAAAGACAGCACAAATCAAAACACTTACGTCACTTTTGAAAACAATCACGCGATTTCTTGCGTTTAATTACTAATTTTACGTCATAATCGCAAATAACATGCCCCATTCCCCTATATTTCATCCGACATGACCGACCTGAGAGATTATATCGGAAAACCATTACGCACCAAGAGATGCATATTGATGTTATGTACATCGGGCTGTGCCGTATTGGAGTGTAATTTCACTAAAAGAGCTTCCGTCGCGGATATATGGCGATCATATTTTCAGACACACTCTTTTCAGTAGAAAAAGTAAGTAATGATTTTACTGTAAAAAAATTCGAGCTCTATGTTGCCATGACTGATGAAGTGACATATATATCTTCCGGACCTTTTTTTGACTGGCTTGCCGAAAATCAGGTATGTGAGATTCCTTATGAAAGGCAAAAAGACATAGTCCTATGGCTTGATGGCTTGGAGTGGATTGATCGGTATGCTGATGCCGGATATAGGAATATCATGATACGTAATCATTGGCAAAATTTCTTTACGGGTTTTGAATCGATAGTGGCTCCTTTGCTTTAGACCAGAGAAATGAAAACAGTCAGTTCCTCACGAAAGCTGTTCAACCGATTCTGTCAGTTGCTCTGTGAGAATTGCAGGACAAGACACGATGTTCAATTCTATGCCGACAAACTCTGCATAACTCCTTATTATCTGTCGCAGATAACCTCTCGTATATTTCAAGTGTCACCAAATTAACCGTCAATTCTGTGTAAATCTAACGGCTGTTTTTCAAAAGTCTAACAATGGATTGGCATTCAATTCTTCCTGTCGTCTTTTCTGGCCTGTCTTCTCAAGATACTTGTTATAAACTTTTTGTTGTTGAGTCGCAAAATCATAATCCTTGGAAAGGTCGGAACGCATAATATCGGTCACATTTCCTCTTATCTCTGCCCTCATTTTACATATCTTATGCTGTTTCAATGCCTTAAGATCTTTGTCGGAAAGATAGAATACTCTTGTCTCATCCCACAGTTTATTACCGTACCGGTCGTATTCACTAAAAACTTGGATTGTTTTACTGTTTTTCAGAGTGAATATCTCATCATTATCTAATTTAATTTAAGTTTCGCAAGTATGTAATTTTAGAGATATAGGCATAAAAAAACGACATGGTTTCTTGCCTAATTGGCAGAAATTGAGTAATTTTA
>OHAJ01001736.1_pt1 | contig 15660 bp, 16 predicted proteins | sample 1577101 | NCBI WGS metagenome assembly OHAJ01 (sample SAMEA3541531, study PRJEB24748) | human gut metagenome | biome: human gut; feature: human-associated habitat; material: faeces | place: China | collected 2012
GGGTGGAAGCCATTCAGGAATACGCCAACATCACAGAGCTGGACGCAGCCACCCTCAACCGCTTAATCAAAGAAATCGTCGTGCATGAGCGCATTGACGAAGATAAAACAAGACACATTTCTATCGAAATTCATTTTAATCTCAAACCCATCCCGGAGGTGGAACAGGTCACTGCCTGACCTGTCCCGCCGGGACGGTTCTCTTAAAAACACCATATAGATTTTTTGTACGCCGCCGCCCGCCATCGAGCAGAGTTTTACACCTAATTGGGGATAAAACAGCTTATGGCAGGCGGAGGTATCGCTCTGGTTGGTGCAACGCTGATCCCGCTGCTTTCCGGCCTGTTCGGTTAAGGGCTGACTTATGGGCAGTCTGTTTGAATGGATAACAGACTGGATTAAAGAGGGCCTGATCGATGCGATCACCGGACAGTACACCAGTATTTTCAACTCCGTCAACAACCAGGTTGCGGATGTGGCAAATCAGGTAGGACAGACCCCGCAGGGCTGGAATGGCGGCGTGTTTTCCATGATCCAGAATCTTTCGGAAACCGTCGTCATTCCCATTGCGGGCATGATCCTTACCTTTGTTCTGGTGTATGAACTGATCCAGATGATTCTCGAAAAGAACAACATGCACGAATTCGATACATTCAACATCTTCAAGTGGATTTTCAAGACTTTTGTTGCCACTTACCTGCTCACCAACTGTTTTACGATTGTGATGGCGGTCTTTGATGTGGCCCAAAATGTGGTGTCGCAAAGTGCCGGTGTCATAAACGGGAACCTGGATGTGCAGGCGGCATTGTCTGACCTGGAAACCCAGCTTGAAGCAATGGGAATGTGGGAACTGATTGGATTGTGGCTGGAAACCAACATCATCAATCTGTGTATGTGGGTACTGTCCATCGTGATCTTTGTCATTGTATATGGCCGTATGATCGAGATTTATTTAACCGTGAGCCTTGCACCGATCCCGTTTTCCACAATGGCAAACCGGGAATGGGGACAAATGGGAGCCGGGTATCTGCGTTCCCTTTTTGCCCTGGGTTTTCAGGGTTTTTTGATCCTGATCTGTGTTGCCATTTATGCAGTGCTGGTCCAGTCTATCCCATCGTCCGGCGACGTGCACGGCGCGATCTGGGGAACGGCGGGTTATACGGTACTGCTGGCTTTTGCCCTGTTTAAGACAGGTTCGTTATCCAAATCCATATTTAATGCAAGATAGCATGAACAAAACCAATTCTAAAAAGGAGGATTTTATATATGAGTAAAACCAATACAGAAAAAATGGCGCCGGAAACACAGACGCCGGAAATGGCAAACGGCATGAAGCTGGATGTCCGCGTGCGTCCGATTGCTCCAATGGGAAACCTGCTGGCGTTTGCCAATGTTACGATTGGCGGATGCTTTAAGATTGACGGCTTCCGTATCTGTTCCAGTGAAAAGGGGCTGTATGTCAATATGCCCGCAACCCAGGATAAGGGCGGCAACTGGAAAGATGTCTGCTGGCCGGTTACGGCAGAGTTCCGCAAGCAGCTCAACGATGCTCTCATTGATGGGTACGGCCAGGCTATTGAAAATTTGCAGGCGACTCTTGAAGCGACAAAGGGAGCTGCGGAAAAACCTTCCCTGACCGGTACATTGAAGGAAAATGCCGGTAAGGTCAAAGAACAGCCGACTAAACCTGCCCCATCTAAGAATGAGCAGGCTCGCTAATGCCGGAAACGAAACAGTACGGCATTATCTATGCCGATCCGCCCTGGCATTATGACAGGAAACATGGAAGCGGCGTTGCGGAAAACCATTACCCCACAATGAGCATTGAAGAAATCTGTGCCCTGCCGGTATCGGAACTTGCCGCAAAAGACAGCGCCCTCTTTCTGTGGGCAACCTTTCCGCAGCTTAATGAAGCCTTCCGGGTGATCGACGCCTGGGGGTTCAAATATAAAACGCTAGCTTTTCTATGGCTCAAACAGAACCGGAAAGCGGATAGCTGGTTTTATGGCATGGGCTTTTGGACCCGCTCAAACGCGGAGGTCTGCCTGCTGGCAACCAGAGGCCGTCCGAAACGCCAGTGTGCGGGAATCCATCAGTTTGTGATCTCCCATATTGAGCAGCACAGCAAGAAACCGGACGAGGTGCGGGATAAGATCGTAAAACTCATGGGCGATCAGCCCAGAGTGGAACTGTTTGCAAGACAAAAGACTCCCGGCTGGGATGTATGGGGCAATGAAGTGAACTGTACGCTGACTATGCCGGAGCGAAAGGGGTGATTTTGATAGAACAAGATGCAAAGCGGCTGCTTATGGAACGGCTGGACGAGTGTTTGAAGGTTCATGCGGATATGCTGGATGCACAGAACATCGGCAGCATTTACGAGTTGCAGGGATTTTCGGAACTCCACTATTATCTGAAGGTTGAGCATGTATTTACTCCGGCGGAAGTAGAGGCACTTCTTTCTTTTCAGGACCCGTTGGATGTAGCCCGATGGTGCTGGGAAGAAAATAACCATGAACACAGTTTCCCGATCTGCGATCTTCTCAAAGAAATTGATGCAGAGCAAAAATTTGAACATTTCACAAGCGAACCTTCCGCACAGGACAAATATACGCTCCTGATGAAACGGCTGGGACAGAATTACTTTGCTTACAGGGAAAGCCTTATGTCAAGAGATAAGGAATCCTTAATTGAAAAAGCTGCTGAAATTACAGCCATGCAGGAGGCGTATTCCTATCTGACAACAAAGTTTGAGTTCAGGGATGAAATGCTGGATGATGTGCTGGCGCTTGAGAATCCTTTGAAATACTTTGCAGACCGTTGGCTTATGCCGGTTTCAGATGTGTTCGACGTGGATATGGATATTCGGGAAAATATTGCCGGAATCCGAGACAGCCAGGAATACCTGTGTCAGAGAGAGCCGGCTGTTTCTGTCCTGGCACGGCTGCAAAATGCGGCTCAGGAAGTGCGGGAATGTCCGGCTGCGGAGAAACCGGTACGCGATTTCGGTGCACGGTAATGGGCCGGAAATTATATTACGATGGGAGGTGTATAGATGCCTTATGTACCTGTACCAAAGGATTTAACCAAAGTTAAGACTAAGCTGGCCTTCAATCTGACGAAGCGCCAGCTTATTTGTTTCAGCCTTGCCGGACTTGTCGGCCTTCCGGTGTATTTCTTTACCCGCGGGGCGATCGGCAATTCGGCGGCTGTACTTTTGATGATCGGGCTGATGATGCCCTTTTTCTTCTTCGCCATGTATGAGCGTGACGGGCAGCCGGCAGAAAAGATCTTGAAGAACCGGCTCCGTTATAAGCTCTGGCCGAAGGACCGTCCATACAGGACGGATAACCTGTATAAATCTATGTCAAAGAAGGAGGTTACAAAGATTGCCAAAAAACAAGCAGCAGGAAGCTCAGGAAAAGCGTCTGCAAAAAAATATCAGGCAGGCCAAAAAGACCAGAGCCGATGCAAAGCAGGGCAAAACTAAGTCTGCCCGTTCCAAGCCGTCTAAAAAAGGCGGCTTTTTTGCCGGGCTGAAAGCAGATGCCCCGCAGACGGTCCAGCAGCAGGGCGGCGGGCAGGAGGAGCAGGACGGACAGCACGCTCATCGCCACGCCTCTGTGGTCGCCGCCGGGCGGGGCCTGAGTGCCGCTGCCGGACAGGCGGCGGTACGGGAAGAAAGGCAGGCCGGTATCTGGCGTGCCGGGGACAGGACATGGAGACGAAGAACGTCTTCCCCGCGTCGAAGGACAGGGGCAGGGCAAAACGCGGGCCGGGAAGGCTGTGGGGCAGTGCTGGGCATGCGGGTTCCTTGCAGTTTGCCGGACGTGGCCGGGCCGCCAGTCTGCGAAAAATCGGCTGCCTGTGCAAGAGGAGGGAAGACTGCCCCGGCACTGGTCGGGGGGCCATCACGCGTTTTCACCGCATCTCCAGAGGAGGTGACGACGGCCGGAGGCTCCATCCCTGCTTCCGGGGATGTTTGGTAAACGGCAGCATCTTCCCTGCTGCCGATTCGTGGGGGCGCCCGCAGGCGGCGGCATCTGTGCGGCCGTTTTCCGCAGGGAATCCCGTCGGAGCTGTTTGTATCTTCTTGATTTTACGCCTAAAAAATAAAAAATGGGAAAAATCTAAAAAAAAGCTTGCCAGCGGGGGACGAATCCTGTAGACAGATTTTCGCGCCGAAGTGGTGGAATTGGTAGACACGCTAGGTTCAGGGTCTAGTTCTGGCAACGGAGTGGGAGTTCGACTCTCCCCTTCGGCACCAATGGAAAGCAAGGCTGGTAGAAATACCAGCCTTTTCCTGTTTCTGAAGCCGGACGTTTTTCGTGCCGGTCATGGATGATCGCCGGTGGCAGGCAGCAGCCTTACTCCGGCTTTTTTCGTATCCGGACCATCCCGCCCGGCAGGGCCGCTGTGTCCGGCTCGCCTCGTCAGCGTACGAAACAAAACGCGCCTCATCACTGATGGATGAGGCGCGTTTTGTTCACTATGAAAAGGAAGGGCGGCACGGAGCTGCCGGGATGGAGCCCGCAGGGGCCGTGCCCATCCACCGCAGCGCGTGATGGGAGCGGGCCCCGGGCCGCAACGGCTCCTTTGGAGCAGGGGGCCTCCTAGCGCAATCCGGCCAGCCAGGGCAGGAAGGCGGGCTGGGTCGGGCGGCGCGGAGCCTGCCAGCCGGAATCACGGCGGCTGTCGGAAAAGTACAGGCGCTCCTGCAGCAGGCGCGGGCCCATGTTGCCGGGCTCCAGCTGCACCATGAGCTGGAAGGGGATGCCGGCATTGGGCCGCATGGCCATGATCTTCTGCACCATCCCCAGTTGCGAGCCGAAGCGTTCGTCATGCAGCAGCCACTGGCTGGCACCGGGCATGTCCGTGGTGCGCTGGCCTTCGGGCAGCGGCGAGATGACGGGCAGCAGCAGGAACTGGTCGAAGGCCCGGCAGGCCGCGGACTGGCGGGCCAGGGCCGTCATCAGGCCGGAGGGCGCGGCCACCCGGGTCTCTTCCTGGCCGTGGGGGCGGCCCAGAGCATCCAGCCCCTGGATGCGGACCACCAGATCTTCCTGCCTGTCCGCGGGGGGCAGCAGGGGATCGAGCTCCGCCTGCCATGCCGGGGCATCGGCGGGGCGGGCAGGCAGCTTTTCCAGATAGAGCGCCCGCCAGAACAGGGGCGCGAAGGCATCGGGCAGCACCACCAGCTGGCGGATGTCGCGTCCCTGGGCGGCCAGAGAGGCCTGCATCTGCTGCGTGTGCCAGATCTGGCACCCCAGGGCCAGGGCCGGGTAGAGGAGGATGCTCCAGAACAGGGCCAGCCGGACGCCGGGCTTGCCGTCCGAGACGGTGAGCGAGGCCGTATCCTGGAAGGGGAAGGGGATGGCCCCCTGTGCCTGGGCACGCTTCTTTTCCTGCCGCAGACCGTGCCAGATGCCCCAGAGCAGGGGCAGGGTCATGAGCAGGTCGATGATGTAGACGGCGTTGAGGCGCAGGCGCTCCCCGGAGAAGGGCAGCCAGACCAGCGTGCCGTAGGTGGTCAGGGCGTCGAGCCAGATATGCAGCAGGACCAGGAGCATCATGAAGGCCCAGACCCCGCCGAACGACCAGGCGTTGCGGGTGTCGTAGCGCCAGAGGGGGCGGGCCAGTATGGCCAGCAGCAGGCCCATGAACGGTGCCGCCGCCAGGGCGTGGGTGATGCCGCGGTGCAGCAGCAGGGTCTGCAGGGGGCCGCTGGCGGCCAGGATGTCCAGATCGGGCGCGGCGGCAGCGAAGGCTGCCAGGGGCAGGGCCCAGCGGGTGGCGGGGCGCTGCGGCATGGCCAGCATGGCAAGGGCGCCGCTGGCGGCATGGGTGACAGGATCCATGATGTTCCTCTACTGACGGAAGGGGCTGCGCTGCCGGGGGACGGCCCGGTAGGCGGGATCTTCGGGCGAGATGTCCCGGCCCATGTGGCGCATGTACATGTTGAACTGGCTGCGCTGCATGGACTGCATGACGTCCGGCCGGTTGAAATAATACAGCATGGTCTGGGTGCTGTTGTTGCCGGTCATGGGCTGGCGCATGCTGTCGGCGCCGCTGACACCGGCCGGCATGGTGTCGGGCTCGGAGGTCCCGGTGCCGATATCCTTGGGGCCGCAGGCGGCCAGCAGGGCCGTCAGGACGCAGACGGCCAACAGGAAAAGGGGCGAATGTCTCATATTCCACCTCGGCCCGACTATACGGACTGGCGGCGTGGCTGGCAACCGCACAAAGGGCTGGCTTTTGCCGCAGAATAGTGTAGGGTGCAAAAAATTACTATTGGTAGTTGCGTATGCGACAATTTCTTATCGTTGCCCTATGTTTATATCTTTGCCTCGCTGCTGCGTCCGCAATGGCGGCCGGCAAGGAGCTGCACGTCGGCCTCACGGACGAGTATCCGCCCCTGTCCTATGTCGACGCGAACGGACAACGGCGCGGCTTCGAATTCGATCTGGCGGCCGATCTGTGCCGCCGTCTGGGGCGCACTTGCGTCTGGACGTTCGGGACGCAGGAAAAATTGCTGCGGGGGCTCAGGGACGGCAGTCTGGACCTGATCTTTGCCCAGCGGCTGGAGCCAAAGCAGGAAGGGCTGCTCTACAGTACCCCGTACTACCATTCGCGGGCCATGTGCATCGGGCGTCCCGGTGGACGCGGACCGGATGAGGCGGGCGCCCGTATCGGCGTTTACCGGGGGTCGGTGCTGGTGCAGCGGGCCCGGGGCTTCTGGCCGGAGGCCGTCATCGTCACCGGCAGCGTGCATGAACTCATCGAGCGTCTGAAGCAGGGCGGCATAGATGTGCTGTTCATCAATGATCTGGCAGGCTATGCCTTTTTGCTGACGGACGCCGGGCTGGAGTTCGACCGGCTGGATATCCCCTTCGATGCCGAGACGCGCGCCACCGGGAGCTGCGTGGCGGTCAGGGCCGGGCGCCACGATCTGCTGGCTGCCGTGAACAGGGAGCTGAAGACGCTGCTCTACAGTGGCGAGCTCCACAACCGTAGCCGCAACTATTTCCAGTACATCATCTACTGACACCGGGCGGCGGCACGCTGCGGGATCACCACGGTCCCTTTTCCGGAGGAGAGCTTTCCAAGGTCTTGCCATGATAGGTTACATCCGCAACAAACCTTTGCCGGCCCGCCGCTATCTGGTCCTGCTGGTTCTGCCCTGGTGCGTGATGCTCCTGCTGGCGGTGGCCGTGCTCTGGCCGTATCTGGCCCGTTTCCGCACCACGGTGGAGGCCCTGCAGGATGTCCAGCTGCCCGGGGTCCTGGAGGCCCAGCGCACCCGGACCAACCTGAACATGCTGCGCAAGCAGCTGGCCATCATCTATCTGGCCGAAGCGCCCCTGGAGCGGCGGCGTGCCCGCCTGCATGCCCAGGCCCTGCTGGCCGGCATGGAGCATGACCCCTCGCCCGTGGCCGGTATCGTCCTGGACTTGGGCCCGCGTGTCCGGCAGCTCTACGATGTCTGCATGGAGGCGGCCAGGATACTTTCCCGGCTCCACCGCCACGAGATGGAGATGATGCTTGCCCTCAACAGCCTGGAGAGGGCCACGGGACGGCAGCTGGCCGATGAGGTGATCTTTTCCCATACCGGCCGGGACGGCGTGCGCCACGGCCAGAAAGCCTTTGACGAGATGCGTCGCCTGCTGGCTCCGGTGGACGAGATATGCGCAGGGGCCGGGGAATTCCGGGACATCTGCGACCTGTTCGGGCAGCGCAAGCTCGCTCTGGCCGGAGCCTGGAGGGAAAAACTCGCTGCCGACGCCCAGGCCCGTGCCCTCTGGCAGTCGCTGAAAGACGAGCTGCAACGGCTTGTCAGCGTCATCTCCTCGCGTGAATTGCAGCGATCGCTGGAAGAGGCCGAGTCCCTTTCCGAAGCGACGGATTACATCGTCTGGAGCATCTTCCTTTTCACGCTGGGCCTGCTGGCCTTTTTGCTGGTCCTGCTCCTGCTGTTGCGGCGCGACCTGCTGCGGCCGCTGGTGCGCATCGCCGGGAACCTTTCCCGCCTGCGCGACGGCATGCAGCCGGAGCCCATCCCCGCCGTCCGCATCACCGAATTGCAGGAAGTGGTGGACATCGTGCCCGACATCGGCGGCTACCTGGGCTCGCTCAAGGAACGCAGCTGCCGTCTGGAAGAGGAGAAGGACGCCTACTCCCGCATGAGCCTCATGGACAGCCTGACGGGCATCCCCAACCGGCGCGCCCTGGACATGCGGCTTGCGGATCTGGCGGAGCTGCGGCAGACGGTCAGCCTCATCATGCTGGATGTGGACCTGTTCAAGATCTATAACGATACGCTGGGTCATCAGGAAGGGGACGCGTGCCTGCACCGGGTTGCCCAGGCCATGCGGGACGGCCTGCGCGGCGGCGACCGCGAGATCTTCCGCTACGGCGGGGAGGAGTTCGCCGTGGTGCTGGACGGGGTCCCGCCGGAGCATGCCCTGCACGTGGCCGAGCGTCTGCGCCAGGCCGTGGAGCAGCTGGGCATCCCCCACCCCGGCAGCCCTGCCGGACGTGTGACCATCAGCCTGGGCGTGGCCGCCGTCGGAGAGCTGACGCCCGAGATCCTGCCCCGGCTCCTGGAGACCGCCGACAGCGCCCTGTACAGCGCCAAGGAGCACGGACGCAACAGGGTCCACCTTGCCGGGGAGATCGTGAAAAAGTCCGCTTGCCTTGCGGCGGGCGACAGGCTATAGCTCAGTTTTCCATCCCATCAGGAGATAATGCATGCGCCCTGCTTCTTGCGGCATCACCCCCGAAGGCTGGCCCACCATCGGCATCACGGCCCTGACGGCCCTTGTTTTCGCCTGCCTCGACTGGCCGGTCCCCGCTGTCCTGGCCCTGGCCCTGTGCTGGTTCGCCTTCCACTTCTTCCGTGACCCCGAACGCGTGGTGCCCACCGCGCCCGGCCTGGCCGTCAGCCCGGCCGATGGCCGCGTCATCCGCATCGAGCGCAAGCCCGATCCCCTGACCGGTGACGAGCGTACCTGCATCAGCATCTTCATGAACGTGTTCAGCGTGCATGTGAACCGCTCGCCCGTGACCGGGGTGGTGGAGCAGATCCGCTACTGGCCGGGCAAGTTCGTCAATGCCGCCTACGACAAGGCCGCCACCGACAACGAACGCTGCGGCTACCTGCTGCGCGGCGAAGACGGCGCCGCCTGGACCATGGTGCAGATCGCCGGGCTCATCGCCCGCCGCATCGTCTGCCGCGTGTCCGAAGGCGACGCCCTGGAGCGCGGCCAGCGCTACGGTATGATCCGCTTCGGTTCCCGTGTTGACCTTTACCTGCCCGAAGGCTATGTTCCCTCTGTGAACATCGGCGAGCAGGTCTTTGCAGGCCAGAGCACGCTTGCCACCAGAAACTGATTTCGAGTCGAGTGGAGCATGGTTGTGGACACCCAGCCGCAAGAAAAAAAACTGCCCGTACACAAGAGCATCTACCTCCTGCCCAACCTCATCACGTCGTTGAGCATGTTCATGGGCTTTTTGTCCATGGTCTGGGCTGTGCAGTCCCGTTTTGAAGAAGCGGGTCTGGCCATCGTGCTGTCCGCTCTGCTGGACGGCATGGACGGCAAGGTGGCTCGCCTGACCCATACGGCCAGCGAATTCGGTGTCCAGTATGACTCCCTGGCCGACCTCATCGCCTTCGGTCTCGCTCCGGCCTTCCTGCTCTGGCAGTGGCAGCTGGAGAGCCTGGGCCGCTTCGGCGTGGTGGTGGCCTTCCTCTTTGCCGCCTGCGGTGCCCTGCGTCTGGCCCGCTTCAACATCAGCACGGCCGTGACCGGCAAACGTTTCTTCATCGGGCTGCCCATCCCCGCCGCGGGCTGCACGGTGGTGGCGTTTTTGTATTTCGCCGGCATCCTGCCGGAGTTCTTCCTGCCCGCCCTGCCCTATGTGAGCATCATCATCGCTCTGGGTCTGGGCGTGCTCATGGTAAGCCGCGTGCGCTACTTCTCCTTCAAGGAGTATGATTTCCTGCGTGCCCATCCGGTGCGCTATCTGCTGGCCGTCATGGTCATCTTTGGCCTGGTCTACGCCCAGCCGCGCCTGTTCGGCTTCCTGCTCTGCGCCGTCTACATCTGTGGCGGCCTCTACTACTCTTTCGTTATTCTGCCCCGTCGTAACCGTCAGCTACTACGCGCCCTGAATCTGCAGGACGAGGAGAAAGCTGCGTAACGGTTTGTCGCCCCGCGGGGGCGGAGAGGACCTTCTGATCGCCGCCGGCAGGGCGGCCGTTATGCAGTAGCATAACAAACAAGCACCCTTCGCGGGTGTCCGATCAGAGGAGTCAGATCCATGTCCAACCGCGTGTTCTTTTTCGACACCACCCTGCGTGACGGCGAACAGTCGCCGGGCGCTACCATGAACCTTCAGGAAAAGCTCCGTATTGCCCACCAGCTCGAAGTGCTGGGCGTGGACATTATGGAAGCCGGTTTCCCCGCCTCCAGCCAGGGGGATTTCGAGTCCGTGCAGCGTATCGCCCGGCAGGCGAAATCCATCCAGGTGGCCGGTCTGTGCCGCTGCATGGACAGCGACATCGACCGCTGCTGGGAGGCCGTGAAGGACGCCAAGAATCCCCGCATCCATACCTTCCTTTCCACTTCGCCCCTGCACATGAAGTACAAGCTGCGCAAGGACCCCGAAGTGGTGCTGCAGATGATCGAAGCCGGGGTGCGCCGCTGTGCCGGGTACACCGACAACGTGGAGTTCTCCGCCGAGGACGCCTCCCGTTCCGAGCGTGACTTCCTCTGCCGCGTAGTGGAGACCGCCATCAAGGCCGGCGCCACCACCATCAACCTGCCCGACACCGTGGGCTATGCCCAGCCGCAGGAATTCGCCGACCTCATCCGCTACGTCATCGAGAACACGCCCAACAGCGACAAGGCCATCTTCAGCGTGCACTGTCACAACGACCTGGGCCTGGCCGTGGCCAACACCCTGGCCGCCCTCAGCGTGGGCGCCCGTCAGGCCGAGGTGACCATCAGCGGCATCGGCGAACGCGCCGGCAACGCCGCCCTCGAAGAGCTGGCCATGGCCCTGCGCGTGCGCAAGGACTACTACGGTCTGGAGCACGGCATCGTCACCGAGCAGCTCTATCCTTCCTGCCGCCTGCTCTCCATGACCATCGGTCAGCCCATCCCCAACAACAAGGCCATCGTGGGCGCCAACGCCTTTGCCCATGAGTCCGGCATCCATCAGGACGGCATGCTCAAGAACCGCGAGACCTACGAGATCATGACCCCGCAGTCCGTGGGTCGCAACGAGAGCAACCTCGTCATCGGCAAGCATTCCGGCCGCAATGCCGTGCGCAACAAGTTCGAGAGCCTGGGCTACAGCCTGGACGACGACCAGCTGCAGATCGTCTTCGAGGCCGTCAAGGCCCTTGCCGACCGCAAGAAGACCCTGCATGACGACGACCTCATGGCCCTGGTGCAGGAAGAAGTCTACCGCATGCCCGACCTCTACCGCCTGCGCCATGTGAGCGTGCAGAGCTCCGATGCCGGCGGCGTGCCACCCACGGCGGCCGTGCTCATGGACGTGGACGGCATGGAAAAGAGCGGCGCCGGTTTCGGTGTGGGCCCTGTGGACGCCATCTTCAATGTCATCAACGATATGCTGGGCCGTGAGCCCCAGCTGGAGCAGTACGCGGTCAACGCCGTCACCGGCGGCACCGACGCCCTGGGCGAAGTGACCGTGCGCCTGCGCGAAGGCGAGTTCTCGGCCGTGGGCCGCGGCGCCCATCCCGACATCCTGGTGGCCACGGCGCGTGCCTATGTGAACGCCCTCAACCATCTGGCCAAGAAGGAAAAGGAAGGCGAGCGTCTGCACTGCCAGCACAGCTAGCATGGATCGGGGGAGGGGAAGGGCCGCCCTGTTGGGGAGGCCCTTCTCCCATCCTTCCTCAACCGCGCTTCATCAACGAAGCCTTTTCCCGTTTTTCTGCGTGGGGTCCTGCCCCCGAACAATGCATTCCACGGGAGCGTCCCCGCGTCCCGGATCAAGGAGAACCATCATGCCTCAGACGCTTGCGCAAAAGATCCTGCAAGCCCACACCGACGACGTCATCGAGCGCGACGGACAGATCGTCCAGTGCCGCCTGTCCCTGGTGCTGGCCAATGACATCACCGGCCCCCTGGCCATCAAATCCTTCAAGGGCATGGGCGCCAGCCGCGTGTTCGACAAGGACAAGATCGCTCTGGTCATGGACCACTTCACGCCCCAGAAGGACATCGCCTCGGCCAACCAGGTGATGATCAGCCGCCAGTTCGCCCAGGAGCAGGGCATCACCCACTACTACGAAGGCGGCGACTGCGGCGTGGAGCACACCCTGCTGCCCGAACGCGGTCTGGTGGGCCCCGGTGACGTGGTCATCGGCGCGGACAGCCACACCTGCACCTACGGCGGCATCGGCGCCTTCGCCACGGGCATGGGCTCCACCGACATCGCCGCCGGCATGGCCCTGGGCGAGACCTGGATCAAGGTGCCCCCGACCATCCGCGTGAACATCAACGGCCAGATGCCCAAGTGGCTGCGCGGCAAGGACCTGATGCTGCTGCTCATCAAGACCATCGGCGTGGACGGTGCCCTGTACAAGGCCCTGGAATTCGGTGGCTCCGTCATCGATGCCCTGCCTGTGGAAGGCCGTCTGACCATGGCCAACATGGCCATCGAAGCCGGCGGCAAGGTGGGCCTGTTCGCCGTGGACGAGCTCACCCGCCAGTACTGTGCCGAACACGGCCGCCCCGGCGTGACCATGGGCCTGGCCGCCGACGAAGGCGCCGTGTACGAGCGCGTGGTGGACATCGACGTGACCGGCCAGGAACCCGTGGTGGCCTGCCCGCACCTGCCCTCCAACGTGAAGAACGTTTCCGAGCTCAAGGACCTGCCCGTGCAGCAGGTGGTGGTGGGCTCCTGCACCAACGGCCGCATCAGCGATATGCGCGATGCCGCCGAGATCCTGCGCGGCCGCAAGGTGGCCAAGGGCGTGCGCTGCATCGTCCTGCCCTCCACCCCCGCCGTGTGGAAGCAGTGCCTCAAGGAAGGCCTGATGGAAGTCTTCATGGATGCCGGCTGCATCGTGGGCCCCTGCACCTGCGGTCCCTGCCTGGGCGGCCACATGGGCATCCTGGGCGACGGCGAACGCGCCGTGGCCACCACCAACCGCAACTTCCGCGGCCGTATGGGCAGCCTGGATTCCGAAGTCTACCTGTCCAGCCCCGTGGTGGCGGCCGCCAGTGCCGTGGCGGGCTGCATCGCCGGCCCTGACCAGCTCTAAGCCGTTTTTTCAGAAAGGATCACGTCATGAATTACAAAGGTACGGCCCACAAGGTGGGCGAACATATCGATACCGATGCCATCATCCCCGCCCGCTTCCTGGTGACCTCCGACGCCACGCCAAAACCTACTATTGGGCGAAAGTCGCGCATCTCGCCGAACATAACGACCAGCTCGCGCAACCCGCATACGGCAACGCCCATCTGGCCGACGTCGACGAAATCAACAACGCGCCCGCCGCGGCCCGCCGCATGCTCGTCGTCTCATCGGATCTGTTCCGCGCGCAGCAGACCGCGCACGCCTTCGCCGACCTCATGGGGCTGGACGTGGAACTCGACCCGCGTCTGCGCGAACGCAGCTTCGGCGAATGGGAGGGCATGACCCGCGAGGAGATCTGCGAGCATTACGCCGACGACTACCATTCCTGGCGCGCCCACACGGGAGGCGAAACCAAGCATGGCGTGGAAAGCCGCATCCATACGGGCCGACGCGGCGCGGAAGCCGTGCGCGACATCGTCGCCAAACACCATGACGAGACAATGCCTACCACATTGCTTCTCGTCGGCCACGGCTCATGGATCGTGGCCACCGTGGCGGTGCTGCTCGACATGGACCCCGACGATCTCAACAACGTCGGCGCGATGCGCAACGCCTTCTGGACGCGCATGACCCCGCACACCGACCCCAGGAACGCGGACCGTCCCACTTGGAAGCTTGAGGAATTCAACCAAGGCCCCGCCATCGCATCATTCGCCGACTGGGAGAACGGTCCCGAATCGTTGCGCGCGCCCGGCATGCCGCTGTGGAAGCCGATCATCCAATAAGCATCCAATACACGGCGCCGAAAACATCATCCAAAGTGAACTCTTGATGAAATCACCGCCGTCCGTACGGCAAATTCTCACGGTGGGACTATCCTTAATGAGGTTGTTTGCCCGACCATGCGGCGAGCCGGGAATCCGGCGATCGTTCCGCATGCGGATCGGGCTTCCGTACAGCGATAGAACGTTGGAAAGCGCGAAAGGCGGGTGAGAGACATGTTGAGAATGTTCAGAACGATTAACGGCCAGGTGGAGCAAATCCAAAAACCGGAGAACGGCTCCTGGTTATGTCTCTCGGCGCCCACCGACGTGGAGCTCGCCAACGTGTCCATGGAAACCGGCATCGACCTGGCCGACCTGCGCGCCCCTCTGGATGACGAGGAACGCTCGCGCGTCGACGTCGAGGACGACTACACGATGATCATCGTGGACATTCCTACCGTGGAGGAACGCGGCGGCCGCGACTGGTACGAGACCATCCCGCTGTCGATCATCGTCACCGAAAACCTCATCATCACCGTCTGCATGCAGGACACGCCCGTGCTGCACCCGTTCATGGAAGGCACCATCCGCGGCTTCAACACATACATGAAGACCCGGTTCATCCTGCAGATCCTGTACCGCAACGCCACCATGTACCTGCGTTACCTGCGCATCATCGACCGCGAAAGCGACAAGCTCGAACTGAAGCTGCGCCACTCCATGCAAAACCGAGAGATCCTCATGCTGCTGGAACTGAGCAAGACATTGGTCTACTTCACCACATCTCTCAAATCGAACGAAATCGTCATGGAGAAGCTGACCACGCTGCCGCGGCTCAAGCAGTATCCGGAGGACGAGGACCTGCTCGACGACGTCATCACGGAAAACAAGCAGGCAATCGAGATGGCCAACATCTACAGCGGCGTTCTCGCCAACATGACCGACGCGTTCGCATCGATAGTGTCGAACAACCTGAACAACGTGATGCGCATCTTCACCATCATCTCCATCACCCTGTCGATTCCGACCCTGATCTTCTCCATGTACGGCATGAACTTCCAGGAAGGCATGCTCGGCATGCCCCTCACGGACAAGCCATGGGGCTTCGCGGTGATCATCGGCATCTCACTGGTCCTTTCGGCGATCGTCACCTGGTTCCTCACCCGGTCGCGCATGTTCAAGTGACGTCCATGATGGGAAAAGCGCGATACGTGGCCGCGGCGGCATGCGCGGCATTACTTGCGGCCGGCGCCGGCGCGTGCGGCACATCGGTTTCCGTGGTGACCGAAGGCGCGGCGCAGGGGCCGACGATCGCGATAGGAGTGGCCGCCGACCAGCCGGGGCTTGGATACCTGCATGGAGGCGAATACTCCGGTTTCGACATCGACGTGGCCAAATACGTGGCGAAAACCCTCGGATACGCGGAAAAGCAGATCGTGTTCAAACAGCTGTCCCCGGCCATGCGAGCCTCCGCGCTCACCGACGGCACGGTGGACATGGTCGTGGATTCCTTCTCCATGGACGGGACCCACGATGGTGAGGCCGACGTCGCCGGACCA
>OHAJ01001738.1_pt1 | contig 15656 bp, 15 predicted proteins | sample 1577101 | NCBI WGS metagenome assembly OHAJ01 (sample SAMEA3541531, study PRJEB24748) | human gut metagenome | biome: human gut; feature: human-associated habitat; material: faeces | place: China | collected 2012
CAGATCGCCGGCCTTGCCGTCAGGACTTATTTCAGACCCGTCCAGGTCTCCTTGCCGCCGGAGAGCTTGTAGTTGTGGGCGTTGGCGGCCTCCATGACGTCGAGATAGCAGGCGTCGCCCGTCTTAACGTCAGTGAAGGACTTGAGCCCGTCGGCGCCCTTGGCCAGGAACGCCGCGTCCGCGCTGCGGCCGAGCATCCGGTTGACGATGCTCACGACCTCGGCACGGCTGATCGCGCCGTTGGGGTTGTAGGCGACCTCGCTGTCAGCCAGCCAGCCCTTGGCGACGACCGACGCGATGTACTTGTAGCCCCAGAAGGTCTCGGGAACGTCGGTGAACTTCACCGTGCCCTCCTCCAGCGCGAAGAAGCGGGACGCCATCGCGCAGAACTCCGCGCGGGTGACGGAGGCGTTCGGCTGGAACGTGCCGTTGGGATAGCCGGTGAGCACGCCCTTGGAGGCGAGCGTCTTCACAGCGGTCTCATACCAACTGCCGGATCTCACGTCGGAGAAGCTGACGCTCTTCGTCATGCTCGTGTCGAGCAGCAGACGGTAGAAGATGGTCGCGGCCTCCGCGCGGGTCAGGCTGCCGCCGGGCTGGAAGGTCCCGTCGGGATAGCCCTGGATGTAGGCGAAGTGGTCCGTCGTATTCAGGCGGAGGTCGATCACCGCGCCGCTGACGTTCACGTCGCAGGCGGGCATCTTGAAGGTGTAGGTCGTGTCGTTGACCTTGGTCAGCTCGACGGTCTTGCCGTCCTTGCCGACGACCTGAATGTCGTCCACGCTGACGCCTTCGGTGACCTTGATGGTCACGGTCGTGCCGGCCGAAGCGCTGCTGCGGTCGGGCTTGATCTGGTCCTTCTGCGCGTCATCCACGACAACGCGGTAGGTGGGAGCGCTGGGAGTGACGGGGGCGGTGGGATTGCCGAACTCGGGATAATTCTGCGAGCCGCCGCCCTCGGCATCGGCATGTTTGATAAATGGATGTTTGTGCTCAAGAATCTGGCCCGTTTGATGGAACGTCCTACTTCCCTTCAAGAACGTGTGTTCAACCGGCTGTTTGAGGCTGCCGAAATTGCTCAGTTCTCAAAAGAGAACCTTTATGCCTATGAGGAGAGTTTGAAAGTATATAGAGATTGGAACAATGTGATTAATACAGCTATTCAGAAAGGCATTGCAGAAGGTGAATGGATGAAAGCCAAAGCTATTGCAGGAAATTTGAAGAATGCCGGGCTTTCCATAGCTGAAATCGCAAAAGTTACCGGACTTTCGGAAGATGAGATAAACTCCCTTTGATTCCTCGGATAAGAGTATAAAAAAACTCCTCCGATATAGATCAGAGGAGCTGTTCTTTTTGAAGTAAAATTGAATTATGCTTCAGCAGGAGCTTCAGTAGCTTCAGCAGCAGGTGCTTCTTCAGCAGGAGCGTTAGCGGCTTCTGCTTCAGCTTTGGCAGCGGCTTCAGCAGCTTTCTTCTCAGCTACTTTCTTGGCAATTTCTTCATTTACTTTCTTTTCAGCTTCCAAACGAGCTTTTGCTTCAGCTTTCTTTGCTTCATCCAGTTTAGCCTTCAAAGTAGCCAGACCAGATTGTTTGTTGTTCTTCCAAGCTTCGAATTTAGCTTCAGCTTCTGCTTCTGTGAATGCGCCTTTGGCAACACCGCCCAGCAAGTGCTTTTTCATGTAAACACCTTCTTTTGACAAGATGTTACGTACTGTGTCAGTAGGCTGTGCACCGCACATTACCCAATGAAGTGCGCGTTCAAAATTCAAATCTACTGTGGCAGGATTGGTATTAGGGTTATAAGTACCAATTTTTTCAGTAAATTTACCATCACGTGGAGCTCTTACGTCTGCGATAACGATTGAATAAAACGCATAGCTTTTGCGTCCGTTTCTTTGCAATCTGATTTTAGTTGCCATTTCTAAATAATGTTTTTATAATTAATGATTTGAATTAATGCTAATAACCCGTATTAGCGGGTGCAAAGGTAAGACTTTTCTTTTGAATCGCAAAGACTTGGATGAGATAAAATATAATTTTTATAAAAAGGTGAACGGACATAGTGTTAATCACTAGAAAAATTATATATTTGCAACAGTTACAATTTAACTAAAAAATAAAAATTATGATTTCACAAAAATTACAAGACGCAATTAATGCTCAGATTGTAGCCGAAATGTGGTCGGCTAATCTTTATCTTTCCATGTCTTATTTCTTCGCTGCGAAAGGCTATGAAGGTTTTGCTTCATGGATGAAAGCGCAGGCTCATGAGGAGAGTGATCATGCTGATGTGTTGGCGCAATATGTGATGAAACGTGGCGGACAAGCCAAGGTGGGGGCTGTGGATGCTGTTCCTCAGGAATGGGCTTCTCCGCTGGATGTGTTCGAGCATGTATACAAGCATGAATGCCATGTTTCCGAATTGATTGACAAACTGGTAGATGTTGCTTCTGCTGAAAAGGACAAGGCTTCTCAGGATTTCTTGTGGGGATTTGTACGCGAGCAGGTAGAAGAGGAAGCTACCGTTCAGGGTATTTTGGACAAGATCAAGCTGGGTGGTGATGTGGCTTTGTATCATTTGGATATTCAACTTGGCGCAAGAAAATAAGCGAAAGAGAAACGAATGCCTGTTTTTTGTCTTCTGCAGATAAAGATGCAGGTGTTTATCGGAAATAGAAAGTGGGTGTGTCAAAATCCAGTTTTTGGAAATATGAATTTATAATTTGAGCATCCTAAAAGGCTAAAGAAAGGGTCGCATCAAACTCTGTATTGGTACAACCTTCCGCGATAGCGTATAAGCTATAAAAAAGATAGCCGTCCAGATTTTGGGGCGGCTATTTTTGTGTCTGCTTCCATTTGCCCGGAAGTAAATCACGATATTTTTCTATAGAGGTATTGGGAGGCCATGCGGCACAACGGTCTATAATGTCGTATAGGTATTCAAATACGTTTATACCACACCTGTGACAGGTAATGGCCAATGAATAAGTGTTATAATTACTATCTGTAACTTTTCGGAGCAGTCATTTTTGTTTTGACACATTCATCTCCTTGCTTTTTTACAGTATTTCTCTCAGCCATTTTTCTAATTCTCCCGTCCATTGGCGCTTATAGGTAAAGCTGTCGCGGAAGCCCCAGCCGTGGCCGCCGATAGGATAGGTGTGGAGGGAAGCAGGGACTTTATTCTTTACCAGCGCCAGGTAATAGCTCACGCTGTTGCTGACGGGTACAGTTCCGTCATCGCTGCTATGCATGATGAAGGCGGGAGGAGTGTCGCCTGTTACTTGCAGTTCATTGGAGTAAAGTCTCACTAGCTCTTCTGACGGGCTTTTCCCTAAAAGATTGTCACGTGAGCCCTTATGGCAGTTGGACAGATCCATGCTTATGACGGGATAAAACAGGATCTGAAAATCCGGACGCGTTCCGGCTGTATAGTGGGTGGCTGCCGTACTGGCCAGATGTCCGCCCGCAGAGGCCCCCATGATACCCACTTTTTGAATATGCCATTCGTTGGCGTGTTCTCTCATCAGCCGGATAGCCTGATGGGCGTCGCTCAATGGTACATCATGGTGTCCGTTTGGCATACGGTATTTCAATACGGCGTATGTGATGCCTTGTGCGTTGAACCAGTCTGCCATATCGTGCCCTTCGTGATTCATAGCCAGGCGTATGTATCCCCCTCCGGGACAAGCCACGACAGCCAGTCCGTTCGGTTTGGCTGCCGGATAAACGGTAAGGGTAGGCTCGCTGACATTGGAAATCCGGTTGTTCTCTAATTTCTGCTCGGGGGTGGTGATGCCGTTGGAGTTGGGGGCGCCATCGGGCCATAATTCCAACTCTACAGGTTTCTGGGCAGATAATGCGGTAGAGATTGCAAGTAAACTCATTAGTAAGATTCGTTTCATATAGCTTTTATTTTCACGGTATTTGAAAAAGGGTTATTTTTTCTTTATATGCATACTGGCTTTAACCAGCCATATGATCAGGAGGATATAGGCGGCCATTGACAGCACTTCGCTCAACGGGTTGCTCAGCCATTCTTCGTTGATCAGATTGATACCGCCAAAGCGCATGGCGGCACTGACAACCCCCATCAATGCGCCTCCGGCTATGAATCCGGATGCCAGCAAAGTTCCCTTCTCGCCACGTTCGGCGTTCACCGCCTCGTCTTTGCTGCGGGTAGTGACATACCAATTCACCGCTCCACCTACCAGCAACGGCAGGTTCAATTCCAGTGGAATGAACATACCCAGCGCAAAAGCCAGTGCGGGTACTTTGAAGTAGGTCAGCACCAATGCCAGCACAGCGCCTATTCCGTAAAGCAGCCAGGGAGCGCCTACACCGTTCATCAGCGGGTCTATTACGGCTGCCATCGCGTTGGCCTGCGGAGCTGCCAATGCGCCGGTGGAGAAGCCGTAGGTCTTGTTCAGGATCATGATGACGCCGCCCACAGTTGCTGCCGATACCAGTGTGCCGAGGAATTTCCATGTTTCCTGTTTGGCAGGAGTACTGCCCAGCCAGTAACCTATTTTCAAGTCTGTGATGAACCCGCCTGCCATAGAGAGTGCCGTACAAACCACACCACCCATAACCAGTGCGGCAACCATGCCGGTAGCGCCTTTTAGTCCAACGGCAACCATTACTACCGAGGCAAGTATCAGTGTCATCAGTGTCATTCCCGATACTGGGTTAGTGCCGACTATGGCGATAGCGTTGGCGGCTACGGTGGTGAACAGGAATGCAATGCCGGCTACGAGCAGGATGGCTACAATGCTGTGTAATACATTTCCATGCATCACATCAAAAAAGAAGAACAGTAAGATCAGCAGGATGGTGAAGATGGAACCGAAGGCGATCACTTTCATGGAAAGGTCTTTTTGCGTGCGGATGACGTTTGCTTCCACCTTCTTGCCGCCCATCTCTTTGGCGGCCAGTCCCACAGCACTCTTTATAATGCCCCATGAGCGCACGATACCGATCACACCGGCCATGGCGATACCACCGATACCGATACTTTTGGCATATTCCTTGAATATAAGTTCGGGTGACATTTCGCTAATGGTTTGTGTCAAGGCCGGATTCCATGCATTCAGCACTTGGTCGCCGAACAACAGGGCCATACCTGGAACAATAACCAGCCATACCACCAATGAACCGGCACAAATGATAGCCGCGTATTTCAAGCCGACAATATAGCCTAGGCCTAATACTGCTGCACCGGTGTTTATTTTCATCACCAGTTTGGCTTTTTCGGCAACCATCTCACCCCAGCCGCATACGCGGGTGGTGAAGTTTTCATTCCACCAGCCGAATGTGGCTACAATGAAATCGTACAGACCTCCTATTAGTCCTGCAAAAAGCAATGGCTTTGCCTGGCTTCCGCCTTTCTCGCCGGAAACAAGCACTTGCGTACTGGCAGTGGCTTCGGGGAAGGGATATTCGCCATGTTTGTCGCTGACGAAATATTTACGGAAGGGGATGAGGAACAGGATTCCCAAAATACCTCCCAGCAGTGAGCTGACAAACATCTGAAAGAAGTTGACTGTCATTTCGGGGTATTTGTCCTGCAATATATAAAGGGCGGGCAATGTGAAGATGGCTCCTGCCACTATGACTCCCGAACAGGCACCGATGGATTGGATGATGACATTCTCACCTAACGCGTTTTTACGCTTGGCGGCTCCCGATACACCTACGGCGATGATGGCGATAGGGATGGCGGCTTCAAAAACCTGTCCCACTTTTAATCCCAGGTAAGCTGCGGCCGCCGAGAATAATACCGCCATGGCGATACCCCATAGCACAGACCATAGGTTTACTTCGGGATATTTTTTGTTTGGTGACATGATGGGGTGATATTGTTCCCCCGGTTTCAGAGGTCGGAACGCGTTATCGGGCAATCCAACCGATTTTTCTTCTTCTTGTTTCATGTTTCTCTATGTTGTTATTTTTGAAATTTATCATAATAAATGCCCAAAAATAGTGAAAAAATAGAGAAACATCCTCATGATTTGATTAGAATATCTGAAATTTCAATCCAAATGATAGTCTCAGATAGTCATCGGGTTTCAAATAACTGTTGTTGAACGCACTGACAACGTATAAATCGCATGTGCTGATTTCGTAGAATGCGGTGATACTTTTAGAGAACTTCCGGTACTTTTCGGGCACATCGAAACGGACGCGTTGTCCCAGAAAGATATGGGTGCGGATACGGGTGGAAAATCCGTAGTATCCACGGGGATAGCGCTCAGGTTCGCTTGTCCAGAAATCATCGCTGAATACGGTGTTGAAATAGATTCCGGTAGTCAGCGGTTCCAGCGAGAAGTCTTTACCCAGCCAGATACTCCACGGGATATAATTCTGTTTCAAGGTCATGGTCATCTTGAAATGTTTGGATGAGTAGCGGGGGATGAAGCCCAAAAGAAGATCGGTTTCCCATTGGCCTCTTTTTCCATAATCCCAGCCTATGCCCCAGGATAACAGGCCCATTCCACCGGCGTACTGTAATTTGGTGTGGGTGGGGATCAAAGCTTCCCACGCACGCCTGTAACGGTGTACGCGCTTGTCGTATTTATGGTGCCGGTTTGGCATTTGGGTTACAATATCTTCCTCTTGGTTTTGAACGGAAGGAGAGGAGACAAGTATGCTGTCTTTGGATAAGATGGAGTAAAGTGTATTATTTTCTTGGGCTTGTGCCGTAAAAGGCAATAGTGGCCACAATAGGTTCAGAAATATCTTTTTAAAATTCAACTGTTTCATAATCGTAGGTTCCATCTTCTTTAATGGTGAATAATAAGTAGATGCGTTTGTCTATGCAGGGACATTGGAAATACAGAACTCCGTCGTTGAATAGATCATCTACTGCGAATTTGTGTTCATGGCCGTAAAGACAGAACTGGACTTTGGGGAACTGGTTGACGTATAGTTGGAAGATTTTTGCTACATTGTTGTTGAATACAAATTCAAAAGGTTTTACGTGCATTGCGAATACCGTTTTTTCTATTTCAGGCGACAGGTTGTTCAGTTCATTTTCTATAAAATTGAAATCGGGAACCGGTTCCGAATAATCATATTCCATCGCATTGGTATTGAGGCAGATAAAGCGTACATTTCCGGCTGTGAAGGCGAAGTTGGGATCTCCATAAATGGCTCTGTATGCGTCTTCACCTGTACCCAGGCAGTCGTGGTTGCCTAAAAGGCATACGTAGGGCATCTGGAATTTGTTAAATATGTCCCGCATCCATATGAATTCTTTTGTGACGCCGAAATCGGACTGGTCTCCTCCGTGAATGACAAAGTCTATGTCACCACGGGCATTGAGGGCTTTTACAACATCTTCGGTAGAGTTGTACCATCGTTGGGTATCACTGATCATGGCAAAGCGGATTGTTTTTTTGCCTTGCATTTTGTTTTCTATCAACTGGATGTTTTTGTTGGTCAGTTCTCTTTCTCCTGTAATATGTACATCGTATGGATGGGTTTCCAGCATGTCACAGCCACTGAAACAGAGGGCCAGCAGGACAAAGAATAATAGCTTGTTTGTCATTGTTCTCTTAAATTTGCTGCAAAGTACGTTATTTTAATCAGAATAAGAGTGGCTTATTATTGGGGAAAAATGTTCTTTTTTTCTTATTTTTTTGTCTTTACTTGGATACAGGCAGGCGGGGCAGTGTTTTCCGGATATAAAAAGAGGATGTATCAAACTCGAATCTTCTTTTGTTTTGATACATCCTCTCTCTTATGATGTGAGAATTCTATTCTGCAACTGTGCCTTTCGGGGTCATATCACCTTCTATATAAAGACGTGTCATTTCATTTTTCCCGTTTGTGCGGATAGTGATTGATTTCTTGAAATGTCCCGGAAATTTGCCGGCTCCATTATAAGTCACTGTTATCTGTCCACTTTCACCCGGTTTGATGGGCTCTTTAGGATATTGGGGAACAGTACATCCGCAAGATGCGATCGCTTGATGAATGACCAAGGGACCGTCTCCCGAATTTTTGAATTTGAAAACGCAAGTAACTTTCGGGCTAGACTCGGGGAATGAACCGAAGTTATGTGTTGTTTTCTCAAAGGTTATTTCTGCTTCTCCTTGAGATTGCCATACGGCTGCGTATGTGGTTAACCCTATAATCAACAATAATGTTGAAAGCAAAATTTTCTTCATTAGTTCCACTTTTTAAAAATTATCGGGGCTAAATTACTGTTTTTTTTATAAAAGGTCTTTAACTGTTAGTGAAATAAATGGTAAATTAACACCTTTAAAAATAAGGGACAAAGATAATCAACCCTATGAGGGCGGCAAAGATAGCGCAAATCAGTACGGCTCCTGCCGCTATGTCCTTTACGTCTCCGGCTATAGGATGGTAGTCTGGTGATACCAGGTTTACCAGGCGTTCTATGGCTGTGTTGAATGCTTCGGCAGCCAGTACCATTGCAAAGCACAGGAGGATGACAAGCCATTCGGTGCGTGTTATTTCAAACCGGATGCCTGCAATGGTTACGGCGATGATGGCTGTGCAATGTATCCAGGCATTGTGTTCCTTGCTTAAAAAACTACATACGCCTTTCCAGGCGTATGTAAAGCTTTTTAGTCGTTTATGCAGTTCATTCATTTTTTTAAGTTTGGGGTGAGTTTATCCTCTGTTTACCTGTTTTACTCCTTTTACTGTCTTTATCTTTTTTACTAATGATTCCAGCTTTGAAGTATCATCTACCATTACGGTCATCATGCCGCTGAACAGCCCGTCGTGCGAGTCGATGCTGATGGAACGGAGCAGGATATCGTTTTCCTTATTGATAATGGAGGTGATATTTGTCACAATTCCTATATCATCATGGCCAACGATGCGCAGCGTGATGGGGTATTGTTTGCCGTGGCTTTTCCCAGCCCAACGCGCCTTTACGATACGGTAGGCAAAACGTGATTGCAACTCCCGTGCATTAGGACAGTCGGTACGGTGTATTTTGATTCCTCCGCTGATGGTTACAAATCCGAATACATCATCGCCATAGATAGGGTTACAGCATTTGGCTAATTTGAAGTCCAGTCCTTTCAAATTCTGATCAATGACCAGTACGTCCTCTTTGAAGGTCTTGTCGTCCTGTGCTGTCTGCATGCTGAAATTCTCGGCGCTGCGATAGACAATATCTTCCCGGTTTTCCGTTTCCTTTTTCTTCAGTTCCAGGTATTTTTCGATGATGTCGTTCACATCTCTTGTCTCGTTGGCTATGTCCTGGTAGAACTCGGTTACGGTTTTGTATCCCAGCTTTTTTATCAGGCGCATCATCACTGCTTCATCGTATTCCAGTTTGCGGTTCTTGAATTTACGTTCTATGGTTTCTTTGGCGAACTCTGTCTGGCGGGCTTCTATCTCTTTGATGGCCTGGCGTATTTTGGTTCTTGCCTTCGAAGTGGTGACGATGTTCAGCCAGTCGCGTTTGGGTGTCTGGGTGTTTGAAGTCATGACTTCTACCTGGTCACCGCTGTTCAGCGTTTGCTTTAATTGTGCGTTCTTTCCGTTCACCTTTGCTCCGATACACTTGGAACCCAGTTTGCTGTGGATGGCGAAAGCAAAGTCCAGTACGGTCGCTCCTTTCGGCATCTTGTACAAGTCACCTTTGGGGGTGAATACGAATACTTCGTCTTCGTATAATTCCAGTTTGAACTGGTCCATCACTTCCAGGTCACTGTCGGCATTCTCCAGTGTTTCCCGGATGGAGGTCAGCCATTCATCCAGACCGCTTTCTCCTTTTACGCCTTTGTAACGCCAGTGGGCTGCCAGACCACGTTCCGCTATCTCGTCCATGCGTTCGGTGCGTATCTGTACTTCCACCCATTTGCCTTCAGGCCCCATTACAGTGGTATGCAAGGATTCGTATCCGTTACTTTTGGGTACGGAGAGCCAGTCGCGCAGACGTTTGGGATTGGGCATATACATATCGGTCACAATGGAATATACCTGCCAGCATTCTTGTTTTTCCTTGTCGACGGGAGAGTCCAGAATGATTCGGATGGCAAACAAGTCATACACTCCTTCGAAGGGACATTTCTGTTTCTTCATTTTCTGATAGATGGAATGGATGGACTTGGTACGCCCTTTCATGTGGAACTTCAATCCTGCTTCTTCCAGCTTATGCTGTATCGGTTCGATAAAGGCGGCTATGTATTTGTCACGGGAGGCTTTCGTTTCGTTCAGTTTGTCCTTTATATGATAATATACGTCGTGTTCGGTATATTTCAAGGAAAGGTCTTCCAGTTCCGATTTCAGTTTGTATAGCCCCAGCTTGTGTGCCAGCGGTGCGTACAGATAGGCAGCTTCGTTGGCTACTTGGGTGCGTGCTTCTATATTGGGAGTCTCCTTTATCTGTCTCATCAGGTTCACGCGGTCTGCAATGATGATCAGAATAACACGCATGTCTTCGGCAAAGGAGAGCAGCAGGTTGCGGAAATTTTCCGATTCTATGGTAGGGCTTTTGGAGTATAGCTCATTGATTTTCACAAGACCGCGTATGATCCCCGCTACATCCTCTCCATATTCCTGTTGTACAGATGCTAAGGTGCATAAATGGTTCTTTACCGATTCGTGCAGCATGATCCCCAGGATGGAAGCCCGTTTCATCCCAATTTCCTCGGCCACGATGACAGCGGTCTGCATATCTTTGATGATAGGATTCATCCCGAAACAATTTCGTGGCAGGTTACCTTCGGCAACTGCTTTTATGAGGTGTATTTTTAACTTATGGCAATCACCCTTCTGCAAGGTGTCGCCGGATAATTGCAGCAATCGTTTATAGAGGGCGAACAGTTGCTCACGCTCTTTGGCTGTGAAAAATGCTTTTTCTTCCATAACACGTGAAATCTTTTCGAGGGTAAAGGTAGTTTTTTTCTTTATTTATTAGGTAGTGTTCTCGCATTTTTTTGTATTTTTGGGCAATTAATAGTGAAAGAATAAGGTAACAATTTATTTAAACCATATAAAATCATGTACTTATGTTAACACCTGAAGACAAAGACTTATTAGTGAAAAAAGGAATTTCCGAGCAGCAGATTGCAGAACAACTGGCTTGCTTTGAAAAGGGTTTCCCATTTTTGAAGCTGGATGCGGCCGCTTCTGTTGAAAAGGGAATCATGGCTCCCGCCGAAATTGAAATGAAAAATTATTTGGAAGCATGGGATACATATAAGGAAGGTGAGAAAACCATCGTGAAGTTTGTACCCGCCTCTGGTGCTGCCAGCCGCATGTTCAAGAATTTGTTCGAATTCCTGGGGGCTGATTACAATACTCCGAAGACAGATTTCGAAAAGAAATTTTTCGACCATATTCATAGCTTCGCATTCTACAATGACTTGAATGCGGCTTGTATGGATAATACAGGAAAGAATATTGATGCTTTGATGGCCGGGAAGGATTATAAACCTATAGTAGCCAATCTGCTGGAAGCTGCCGGCTTGAACTATGGGGCATTACCGAAGGGGTTGTTGAAATTCCATCGGTATGCGGATGGTGTGCGTACGCCGCTGGAAGAACATTTGGTGGAAGGCGCGTTGTATGCGGCAGGCAGAACCGGAAAAGTGAATGTGCATTTCACCGTTTCTACGGAACATCGTGAATTGTTCACAAAGCTGGTGGAAGAGAAGGTTGCCGTTTATGCAAAGAAGTATGGAGTAGAATATGATGTGTCATTTTCTGAACAGAAACCGAGTACGGATACGGTTGCTGCCGATATGGAGAACAAACCTTTCCGCGATAAAGGCAAACTGTTGTTCCGTCCGGGAGGGCACGGCGCGCTGATTGAGAATCTGAATGACCTGGATGCCGATGTTATCTTTATCAAGAATATAGATAATGTGGTGCCCGATCGCTTGAAAGAGGATACTGTTACGTATAAAAAGCTGATTGCGGGGGTACTGGTTACTCTGCAGAGGCAGGTATTTGAATATTTGGAATTGCTGGATGGCGGTAAATATACACATGCGCAGCTGGAAGAGATCATTCGTTTCTTACAGCAGACTTTATGTTGCCGCAAACCGGATATCAAGGATCTGGAAGATGCCGATTTGGTTATTTATCTGCGTAAGAAGTTAAACCGTCCGATGCGTGTATGCGGTATGGTGAAGAATGTGGGTGAACCGGGAGGCGGCCCGTTCCTGGCTTATAATGCGGATGGTACTGTTTCACTGCAAATTTTGGAAAGTTCTCAGATTGACATGAATGATCCGGCCAAGAAAGAGATGTTCGAGAAAGGTACTCACTTTAATCCGGTGGATTTGGTGTGTGCGGTACGCGATTATAAAGGAAACAAATTCGACTTGGTGAAGTATGTGGATAAGGCTACAGGTTTTATCTCTTATAAATCAAAGAACGGTAGAGAACTGAAAGCATTGGAGCTTCCGGGCTTGTGGAACGGCGCAATGAGTGACTGGAACACTGTTTTTGTTGAAGTGCCGTTGAGTACCTTTAATCCGGTGAAGACTGTGAATGATTTGTTGCGTGAACAGCATCAATAATTCCTTTTTTTATTATAGACTACATGGATTTATACAGATCGGACGATTTGTGTAGGTCCGTGTAGTTTTTTGTGAAATTAATTTATATACCCTTGATTACTAACCTATAATTAAAAAGAATGAACCTGCTGACCTTTATTGCCCCACTGGCTGTGGCGGCAACTTTTATGATGCCGGCCGATGCTGCAAATCACAAAGAATTACCGGCATTGGGAAATACTCATATTCAAGTATTCGACAAAACCCCTGTTTGTTTTCGTCCCGATTCTTTCCCTAATTATACTCCTGCCAATGCTGACGGAGTGATCCGTCTGGTAAACGGGCGTATCATTTTAAAGAAAATAACCTTGCCCGATTATAAAAGGGATGTCAAAACGGTGTATTATTATGACAAGCGTTACTCGGCGTGGTACACAAGGCGGCTTGCGGATGTAATCTCGGCGCACGAGATAAACGGCAGGCTGTATGCCGTTACCCGTGACAGCAATAAAAAGATGAGGCTTGTAACGCTTGTCGGAAACGACAGCGGTTATACGGACAGTGACAGGAGTGAATTCTCTGCGGTCAGCGGCGAGCTTGGCAGGGGAAGCATATTCAGAATATATAAAAAGCTGAGAATGTCGCTGTATCACAAAAAGCAGGACAACGAAACGCTTGAGCTGTCGGCATATATAAGCGCTGACGGCGGAGAATGGAGGAAGGTATATGAGCTTTGCAGTGAAAAGGGGAATGGCGAAGAAATAGCTGTCGCTCCTGTAATACCGCTCAGATGCAGAAAGATAAAAATAAAGATATGCGGCGAAGTAAGCGGTGACGCTTATGCGACGCTGTACGGCATATATCTTGACAGTGAAAAGGGAAGTGAGATAAGTGGATAATCTGAATATGAGCTTTGCTCCCGATAAATCGGCGGAGGACAAAGGGCGGATAAATGCGGTTGAGGATTATCTGTCACTCCTTACCGAAAGGATAAAATTCTGTTTTAACGGCATTGATGAGAATATTGCGCAGAAGTCGGACGGCAAAGAGGAAAAACAGCTTATTTACAGTACGATTGCAGGCGAAGTGGGACAACTTACCGCTACCGGAATCGGCTGTGAGATATTCAACGACTATGAAAATAATATCGCAAGCTCGCTTTACGCTCACGCCGAAGGAAACGGCACGAAGGCAACAGCACCAAGCGCACACGCAGAAGGGAACAGCACCACAGCAAGCAGCACATACGCACACGCTGAAGGATACGGCACCACAGCGAGCGGAACGAGCTCGCACGCTGAGGGAGAAAACACCACAGCAAGCGGTTATTGCAGCCACGCAGAAGGATACAATGCCGTTGCGAGCGGCGGATACAGCCATGCAGAAGGGTATAATGCCGTTGCAAGCGGTTGGTACAGCCACGCAGGCGGTATTAACAGCGAAGCGAAAGCGGAAGCATCCTTCGCTCACGGTATGTATGCAGTATCCAATTATCGAGGCGGTGCGGCTTTCGGCATCAGCAACAAGACCAAAGACGCACTTTTTGTTGTCGGAAACGGCTCGCCTCAAGGAAATTACGAAAGCGATGCACTGGTGCTTGACGATGGTGGAAATCTGTGGGTGGCAGGTAGTATAAAGTGCGGCGGTGGCAGCGGAGGTTATACTTTGCCGCCTGCAACCGCCGACACGCTCGGCGGCGTGATGATAGGGGAGAATATTAATGTATCGGACAGCGGTACAATATCGGTTGACCTGTCGGCGTATCTGAAATCAGACGAAATATCGGACTGGGCGAAGGCAAAAAGCAAGCCTGCTTATACGGCAAAAGAAGTCGGAGCGGCGACAGCGGCAGATATTACTGCGGCGGTGAATGCTGTCGAGATCGGCGGGAGAAATCTGCTGTATGACAGCACGGGGAACATCAAAAACGGCTGGAGCGGTAACACTATAATAACGGTTGATGGCGGAATATCAGGAAATAGCCTTGCAATATCCAGAACCGGCTATTCTGGCAATGCACGATATTTTGGCACGAGCAAGAGGCACTTTCTGACGGATTTCGAGGTTGGCACAAGCTACACGCTTTCGGCGTGGATAAAGGTCAGAAGCGATATCGAGCTTGACGCAAGCGGCTATGTAATGGCAAGATTCCGTTCCGCTGATAATACGAAGCTGCATATTTTACCGCTTACCGTCAACAACAAAACCAAAAAGGACGAGTGGCTCTACTGCGAAAAGACTTGGACGATAGACGACAGCGACATAGCGAAGCTCGAATGCGTGGCGCTTGCACTTGATAAAAACGGTATGATTGAGGCTTGCAACATCAAGCTCGAAAAAGGCACTAAGGCTACAGACTGGTCGCCCGCTCCCGAAGAGGATACAGAGCGTATCGCAAGCCTTGAGGCAAGAGTTGCGGCGCTTGAGGCTATGGCGGTATCGGGAGGTGAGGTATAATGTTGGATTTTGGCAGATGGATAGTCGAGGTTGCTGTGAACGGCGTTAAAAGCGGCAGTTTTGACAGGGCTTGGGCGGCTATGCAACTTGGCAATCATTACAGCCGTGACAGAATCACGGCGGAGGATATTGCGAGGTTTGATGAGAAGATGAATGAGTTTGAGGCAAAGATGAACGAGGCCGATTGCACTGAAATTTATGAGGAGGTTATATGAGCGAAAAACAGAAAAACAAGGATAAGGACAGCGCTCCGGTATATAAGAGCGGATACGGCGACGCACTGAAAAACAATCTTGCAAAGGTTATGGAAAAGAAGAACTTCACCTATGACGCAGATAAGGACAAGCTGTTCTCACAGTATAAGAACAGCTATGAAAAGTCTGGCAGAACGGCTATGCGTGACACGATGGGAAATGCGGCATCGCTTACGGGCGGATACGGCAACAGCTATGCGGTCACGGCAGGTCAGCAGGCGTACAACAGCTATATGTCAAAGCTCAACGATAAGATACCCGAACTTGAACAAAGGGCGTATGAACGCTATAAGGACGATGAGGAAAGTGCTTATAAACGGCTTAACACGCTTATAGGGCTTGAGAAGTCGGACTACGGAAGATACCGTGACAGCGTTGACGATTATAACACAAACAGGAATTTTCGGTAACTTTCCCCGCATCCACGCTGCGGCGGTTGAGCGAAGCCC
>OHAJ01001740.1_pt1 | contig 15643 bp, 11 predicted proteins | sample 1577101 | NCBI WGS metagenome assembly OHAJ01 (sample SAMEA3541531, study PRJEB24748) | human gut metagenome | biome: human gut; feature: human-associated habitat; material: faeces | place: China | collected 2012
ACCACCGGCCACGTCTCCAGCTTCTCGGACCCCCTGCTGGACTGCCGCGCCTGCAAGGCACGCCACCGCGCCGACAAGCTGATCGGCGAGGAGCACCCCGAGGTGAACGTGGATGCCATGAGCTTTGACGAAATGGATGCTTTCATCGCAGAGCATGAGGACATCGTGTGCCCGGTGTGCGGCAAGCACGATTTTACCCCCATCCGCAAGTTCAACCTGATGTTCAAGACTGCCATCGGCGTTACTGAGGATAGCTCTTCCACCTGCTATCTGCGTCCTGAGACCGCACAGGGCATCTTTGTCAACTTTGCCAACATCCAGCGCACCACCCGCCGCAAGCTGCCCTTCGGCGTGTGCCAGGTGGGCAAGGCTTTCCGCAACGAGATCACCCCGGGCAACTTCACCTTCCGCACCCGTGAGTTCGAGCAGATGGAGTGCGAGTTCTTCTGCAAGCCCGGCACCGATCTGGAATGGTTCGCTTACTGGAAGGACTATTGCGAGAACTGGCTGCTGAGCCTTGGCATCAAGAAGGAGCACCTGCGCCTGCGTGACCACGAGCCTGCAGAGCTGGCCTTCTACAGCCGTGCTACCACCGACATCGAGTATGCCTTCCCGTTCACCGACTGGGGCGAGCTGTGGGGCATTGCAGACCGCACCAACTACGACCTGAGCCGTCATCAGGAGGCCTCCGGCAAGAGCCTCGAGTACTTCGACCCCGAGACGAACGAGCACTACATTCCCTACGTCATCGAGCCGTCTCTGGGCTGTGACCGTGTGGCGCTGGCCTTCCTGTGCGAGGCCTACGACGAGCAGCACCTCGTGGACGCCAAGGGCAAGGAGGATGTGCGCACCGTGCTGCACCTGCACCCCTATCTGGCACCGTTCAAGTGCGCCGTGCTGCCGCTGTCCAAGAAGCTGGGCGATAAGGCGATGGAGATCCGCAACGAGCTGGCCAAGGACTTCATGGTCGACTACGACGACGCCGGTTCCATCGGCAAGCGCTACCGCCGTCAGGACGAGATCGGCACCCCGCTGTGCATCACCGTGGACTTCCAGACCGTCGGCGACGACAAGGTCGAGGCCGACGGCTGCGTGACCGTCCGTGACCGTGACACGATGGAGCAGGTCCGTATGCCCATCAGCGAGCTGCGCGACTACGTGGCCAAGAAGGTTGCGTTCTGATTTAGCAGCGTTATAAAGTAAAAAACCTGCCTGCACTGATTGTGCAGGCAGGTTTTTTGTTTGTGGAAAACGGTAAACAGCCGGATGTGAGAACCGAACCGGCTTACCCTATTTTCTCCACCGTCACACTGTTGACGGTGACATTTGCGTCGTCCAGCGTGTGGACGGCGGTGCGCCAGTAGTGGAGCATCTCGGTGGCCGTGAACTCAAAGGTCATTTCGTTGGGGTCGATGCCGGTGAAGTCAATGCCCAGCTTGTAGGTTTCTTCGTTGATGAGGCCGTACCGCGCGTAGATGTAGCTGTGGTCAAAGCCGCTGCCGGTCAGCGTCACACGGTAGCGCCCGGGGAACAGCGTCCACTCCTCGGTCATCATCTCACCGTTCATGCCCAGAACAATGCCATCCGCCGCCAGAAAGAGCGGGTCAACATCCGACTTCGTCAAATCCATCGTGTGGGCGGGCACTTCGGGCGCAGGCTCCTCCTCGATGCCGTCGATGGGCTCGACGCTGCCGATCAGGATGCCATCCAGCCGGTAATAGTGCAGGTCGTAACTGTTCCGCGCCAGCTCGTCCTCGTCGATGAAGGCATAGAGCGTGTCAGCGGAAAGCTCGTTCAGCTCGCCCGGCAGCGTGACCGCCGCAAGGTTGCCGTCCATATGCGCCATGTAGAAGCTATTGGAGGTCCAGCCGTGGTCGGCGGCAAAATCCACCAAGTCCCAGAACTCGTCATGCTCAAAGTCAAATGTGGCAAAGGCCAGATGGCTGTACCTGCCGCTGGCGGCGATCTGCTCCCACACGGGGTCGGTCAGCAGGGTCTTATTCTCGTAGCGGAAGCCGTAGTAGTGGTAGTCCGTCCAGCGGTTGAACAGCTCCGACCGCTGGCCCCAGCCCTGCGCCACAGCGCAGACAGCCAATATCAGGGCGGGCGCGACACCGCTATCCCAAAAGCGCAGCACTAACCCGCAGCCAACGGCAGCCAGCAGCATACCTGCCAGCCACGCCAGCCGCGCGCAGGAGGAGAACATCGCCCAGAAGTTCATCAGGAGCTGCGGGATGGGCACGGTGAACAGCGTTTTCCCGTTCACCGTGATGGCGTTTCCGCCCGCGGCAATCAAATCCAGCACCAGCACCACAGCTCCGGCAATGAGCCAGTCGCGGTGGGCGGCAAAGAATTTTTCCGCCTTGCGGGCGTTGCAGACTATGCCGAACACCGCCAGCACCACGGCCAGCGATGTACCGATGCCTGCATAAACATTCTGCTCCCAGCTTTGCGCCAGCCACGGCACAAACAGGCCGAAGTAATCCGCGCCGCTGAGGTAGCCGTTGGAGTAGCCCGCAAAGTTGACAGCGAACGCCCCCAACAGCACCAACTCCGCCAGCGCCGCAGCGCAGAACGCTGCAATTGGTGCCAGCACAGCCGCCGGGCCTCGCTTTTGCAGGGCGCGGCGCACCGCGTATCCCACAAGCACAAGGCCGACCATCGGCAGATAATAGAGGTGGATGCCTGCGCACAGCAGCCCCATGCCGCCCCAGATAAGGCAGGCGCGTCGGGTCGTGGGCATGAGTTCATCACTGCGCAGCCAAAGGTAGAGTGCCAGCAGCACAAGCCAGTTGGCGGCCAGCGCCGTGTGGGCAAACATGCGGATCGTAAGCGCCGGAAACAGCACAAGCACGCCCGCGCCCAGCACACTGCCCCACAGCTTGGCGGTCTGGCCGGGGCTCATGATGATGGCGATGGCGGCCTTGCTCTTGTCGTCCCGGCCAAATGTGGGCTGCACGCCCGCAATGCGGGCAATGACCGCCTGCGCCAGCCCGCCCTGCAGGGCATAGCAGAGCAGACCCCACCAGCCGAAATACTGGAACCGCGTGGGCAGAATCCCGCCCAGCAGCTTAAAGAACAGCGCCGCCAGCGGCAGAGAGTCCGTGAACAGCACACTGGTGCGGAACGGATAGACCGCATTATAGTTCGCGCCGATGTACGGCAGATGCACCGGGCTGCGGCGGAAAAGCTCCCACCCCAGATAGTGCTGGATCGGGTCGGGGCTGAGGCTGTTCAGGATCCAGTCAACGCTCGTCGGGTCAAGCACCCGCACGCCGTAAACAGCCAGAAAGACCAGCACCCCCAGCAGTGCGCCGGTCAGCGGCCAGCGGTATTTTTTCAATGCTTTCATCTGACTTTCAGCGGACAAAGGTCGTGGACAGCGTGGTGGACCAGCTCTCGCCCTTCTTCAGGATCGCGGCGCAGGGGCGCTGCTCCCAGTCGATGGGGCCGTTTTCCTCGCCGGGCAGGCTGTGCCACGGCTCAATGCAGATAAAGTGCAGCGGCTTCTTGGGCGCGGACCAGATCAGGGTGTACGGGAAGTCGGAGACATCGCAGATGACGCTGCGGCCCGTGTCCTTTTCGATGACAGAAACATGCGCACTGCGCAGGTTGACCATGGCGTGGCTGTCGTTGTCAAACAGGTCGTCGGTCAGTTGGATAGCCTCGACGTTGCGGGCCAGGTAGTAGCTCTGGCCGTTGAGCAGACCGTTGGGCTGAGCACTGACGCAGAGCGGCGACTCAACGCCGTCAAATCGGATCTCGTAGTCCTCGGTGACGTGGCGGTCATCGAAGGGCAGCGCAAAAGCCGGATGGTAGCCGATGCCGAAGCAGAGCTTGTCCTCGACGGGGTTCTCGACGGTCAGCGTGTGGTGGACGGTCTCCCCCTCCAGCGTGAAGGTGGAGCGCAGCACGAAGGCATACGGCCACTTGGGCAGCGTCTCGGCGTTTGCGTGCAGCTCAAACTCCAGCAGATTGCCGGCGTGATGGGTCATCGTGTGCTCGACATCGCGGGCAAAGCCGTGCTGACCACCTGCGTACTCCACACCCTTGGCCAGCATTTTGCCGCCGGTCAGCTTGCCTGTGTACGGAAAAAGAATCGGCGCATGACGTTTCCAGACCGCAGGGTCGGCCTGCCAGAGCAGCTCGGCCCCGGTGGGCTTATGGATGACACTGACCGGCTCGGCACCGTGGGAGTCGACAGTCAGGCGCAGAATGTCGTTTTCAATACTGTATTGCATGGGGAGTCCTCCTTTTTAAATATACAAATTGTATAGTATACAGACTGGAGATGCTAAAAAGCCTTCCCCCGTGGGGGAAGGTGCTGAACAAAGTGAAGCGGATGAGGGGCAAGTGTGCCGCAGCGACTCGTGAACGGGTGGTGTTGGGAGGCCTGGCCCTCATCAGCCAGCGGGCGGGGCCGCTGACAGCTTCCCCCGAGGGGGAAGCCTTTTTGTATCAAAGCGGCAGCAGCTGCAGCAGCATACCCGTCGCAGCGCCGACGGCCCAGAGCAGGCCGGTCATGAAAAGATTCTGCTTCCAGCTGGGGTTGACGCGCCAGAGCACAGCCAGGCCGACGCCCGCACCGGCGGTCAGGCCGGCGAACAGGCTGCCGAAGCTGATGGCTCCCTGCACGTAGAGCTGGGCCAGCAGCACGCTGACCGCGCAGTTGGGCACCAGGCCGACCAGCGCCGTCAGCATCGGCTGGAAGATGCCCATGCCGGACAGCGCCGCCGTGATGGGCTCCTCGCCGAAGCCCTCAAACAGCAGACTGATGATAAAGCTGAACAGCAGGATGAACACGAAGATTTCCAGCGTGTGGCGCAGTGCCGCCATAAAAATGCTGCTCGATTCCTCATGTTCCTCGTGGCAGTCGACGTCGTCGGCATGGCCCTCATAGCCGCCGTAGAGGGAGTGCGGCAGAACGTGGCGCAGCGGGATGTCCAGCAGCCAGCCGCCCACGATGGCAAACGCCACCTTGCAGGCCAGCAGCAGCACGAGCGTGACCCACTGGGACGGCTCCGCCGCCAGCAGCGGGATGGCCTCGTCGCTGGTCGCGATGAACACCGCCAGCAGCGTACCGGGCGTGATGACCCGGCTTGCGTACAGGTTGGAGGCCACCGCACTGAAGCCGCACTGCGGCACACAGCCCAGCAGCGCACCGGGGATGAACCCCCAGCGCCCACCGCCTGCGAGGGCCCCCTCGATGCTCTCACCGTGATGGCGTTCAAGCCACTCGATCAGCAGGTAGGCCAGATACAAAAACGGCAGCATTTTCACGCCGTCGATCAATGCGTCCAGAAGTGCGTCTAAAAACAATTCCATGAATACCTCTCTATATAAATGGGTCACTGAAAGCTGCGCAGCAGGCGGACCGCCGGGCGCACAGCCTTATCCGGAATGCGGGCGCGGAACCGCGCCACCGTGCGGGACGAGAACGGCACCGCGTCGGTGAAGCTCTCGAACCCCAAAAAATATTGCAGGTAGGGGCTTTCCTGCACCAGCGCCACGACCTCGCGGTCCGACGCCGCATAGTGCAGCTGGATGATCCGGCAGCCCAGCGCCACGCGGGCGGGCAGCGCCACCTTGCCGCCGGGGGCAAACAGCGCACTGTAGGCTTTTTCAAAGCCATCCCAGTCGATGGCGGCAGCCAGCTGCACCCAGCGGTTGGCGTTGCACAGCTCGCCGTGGTAGGGCGGCAGATAGTCGTAGATCGACATCTGTTTTTCGCGTGCACGGTACATTGGGGATCCCCTTTCCTAACATCATTCTGTGCTGCCTTAACGCTGCATCAGCGGGAAGAACAGCGTAATGACCAGCCAAGCGGCCTGATACAGCACAATGCCGATCAGCGGCAGCGCGACAATGCCGCCTGTCAGCGTCATCAGCACACCCACCGCGGTGCTGGCCAGCACCGAGAGGGTCAGCGCGTAGGAGGCGTACTTCTCGCCCTGGGCGGCCCCTGCGGCAGCGACCAGGCCGCCGACCAGACTGCGGAAGCTGCCCAGATGCAGCATGCTGCCCTCACTCTCGGGCAGCCAGGCCACCGCCGGGGCAACAGCCTCGTGCTCGGCGCCGGACAACACCTTGACCGAGCCGGTGGGCAGGCCGTAGGCAGTCTCCAGCAGGCGGACATCACAGTTGAAGTCGTCGCAGTCCACAACAAGGTACATTCCCGTGCGGTGCACGAGCTCCAGATCCGCGGCGATCTTGGGGTCGCTCTGGTACGCAATGCGGAACATGGCGTACAGCTTGCCCGCCACCGCCATATACACGATGCGGCGCTGGTTCAGCGTGTAGTGCTGCTCATACTCCTGGCTGGGCACCTTGATGCCGTAGTCCATCATCATGGCGCGGTTGCCCAGGATCACGCGCTCCTTGCGGATCCAGCCCATATAGCCCTTGCCGGGCACAGCCTGACGATCCGTGACCTTTTCCAGCAGGCTCTTGCTGGCGACCATGCCGGTAAAGAGCTTGTTCAGCGTCGAGTCCGTATCGGCCAGCATCGAGGCCGCATAGATAATAGCGGTGTCAATGTGCTCCATCTTGACGGGATGGATGTCCCGCAGCGTAACGCACCCCTCCGGGAAGAGCTGGCGCGACGTGGCCTGCACAACATTGATGCGGCCCAGCTGACGGATGTCCCGCCAGCCGGGGATAACCGCGCCGACCTTGTAGGCGCGCTGCTGCATCATGCGGGCCGGTACCGCCGACATCAGCGTACCGGCCAGCGGCGCGGCCAGGCAGAACAGGCTGGTCATGGCCGTGGCCGCCGTGGCTGCGCTTTTGGACGTGATAAGCGTGAACAGGAAGGCCGCCAGACCGCAGCCGCCCAGCAGCCAGACAAACTGCTGCTGGTTCTTATCGCTGGTGCCGTGGGCGGCACTGTTGGTCAGAAAGCTGCGGAAGATCTGGGTCGGGCGGGTGACGAGCACGCAGGGATGCGGCTCGGACAGCCCCTGCGAGATTGCACGCAGGGCTCCGGCGTCCTTCAGGCGGTAGGCAACGGCGTAGCCATCCTGCCCGCTGACGCTCTCAAAGGCATCGCAGACCGTGGCCGCGTTCAGGGCGTGGCCCGCCGCATTCATGCAGAGCATCAGCGCTGCCGGACCGGCCAGCATCAGCGTGCCGTCGGTGTAACCGCCGGTGGCCAGAACGGCCAGGCACTGCACCGCAGCACCCAGCGCCGGTAAAATCGAAAGGCTGTCCGGCGAGGGGGTCTTGCCCAGTCCCCTGAAGCCGTCCAGAAAAGACCGCCAGTTGACGGCGCAGCTGACCAGCAGCAGCACGAGCAGCGCCGACGGGTAGACCATGGGGTCGTTCAGGGCGGCGGGGCGCACCGGCAGCAGTGCCAGCACGATCATGACAAGAGACATCGCACCCGAGACGATGCAGGCAATGCCCGCCCGGGCACGCTTTTTCGCCAGCAGAGCGCGGATCGCCGGGGCGTCCTCGGCACGCTCATACTCGCGGCTGTGGGGCACGGGGATCTCCGCTGTGTCAAACGGGGAGGCGGCGTTGTCCTCAGTCTCGTCGTCGGCGCGGCCCGTCAGGCGGGCAGCGGCCTTTTTGACCTCTGCCGCCGTCGGGATGCGGGCGCGGGTACGGGTGGCTGCGGGGTCATCCGCCAGCGAGTCCGTCAGCCGCGCCGCAGCGCTGTCATAATCGCGCGTATCCCCTGCCGGCTGCTGCGTGTTGATGGCCGCGGCGATGCCGTTGACAAAGGAGGCCGTATCCGGCGCGGCGGATGCCTGTTGGTTCAGGTTCTGGGTGTAGCCGCTGTGGGCGGGCTGCGCCGGGGCCGGGTCCAGCCTTTGGGTAAAGCCGGTGTGGGCAGGCGCGGGGGCCTGACTGCCCGCGTTGACCGGACTGCCGGGCGCAGGTGCGGCGGGCATATCGATGCGCTGCGTAAAGCCGCTGTGCGCCGGAGCGGACGGGGCCGTCCCGTAGGCACTGTTTTGGGTATAGCCGGAATGCTCCGGGGCCGTCGGCGTCAGGTGGATGTTCCCGGTCAGCGTGCACCCATGAGCACTCTGACCACGTCAAGGGGCTGGCTACCTTCCTCAAAAAGAATCCGCTGCCGGTATACGGCGCAGACGATACGCTGGATTTTCTGGATGCAAACGGTATCGTGCCCGCCAGCTGTGAGTTGCGCACCCTGTCCGGCGGGGAAGAGGATGTGGGAGATTTCGGCGTGACGATGTTCCCCACCAGCCACGACGTGCCCTGCGTGGGCTACCGCATCCGCACCCCGGACAACAAGACCATGACCATTGCCACCGACCTGGGAGTTCTGACCCCACCGGTGCATCAGGCCCTGAGCGGCTGTGACCTGGTGGCATTGGAAAGCAACTACGACCTCCACATGCTCCGCAGCGGGCGGTATCCCTACTACCTGCGCTCCCGCATCGAGTCCAACCGGGGCCACCTCTCCAACGACGAGTGCGCGGCAAAGCTGCTGGAACTCATCCAGGAGGGCTGCAAGAAGTTTGCCCTCTGTCACCTCTCGCAGGAGAACAACACCCCTATGCTGGCGCTGCAGACCGTCTTTTCCACCCTCGGTGCGGCGGGCGTCGTACCGGATAAGGACTGTATCGTCCAGACCCAGCGGCGGAATGAAGTGAGCCCCGCGCTGGCGTTCTGACACTATAAAACCAGAGCAGGAAAAGGAGAAAAGAGCCTATGTCGTACATCATGGCGCTGGACGCCGGAACCACCTCGAACCGCTGTATCCTGTTCAACAAAGCGGGTGAGATCTGCAGCGTCGCGCAAAAGGAATTTGCCCAGTATTACCCGAGACCCGGCTGGGTGGAGCACGACGCCAATGAGATCTGGGCCACCCAGCTGGGCGTGGCCCTCTCGGCCATGAACAAGGTCGGCGCCCGGGCCGAGGACATCGCCGCCATCGGCATCACCAACCAGCGGGAGACCACCATCGTCTGGGACAAGGAGACCGGGGAGCCCATCTGCCACGCCATCGTCTGGCAGTGCCGCCGCACCAGCGAATACTGCGACGAGCTGAAAGCCCGGGGCCTGACGGAGAAATTCCGGCAGAAGACCGGCCTCATCATCGACGCCTATTTCTCGGCCACTAAGCTCAAGTGGATACTGGATCATATCCCCGGCGCCCGCGAAAGGGCCGAGCGGGGAGAACTGCTCTTCGGCACCGTGGAGACCTGGCTCATCTGGAAGCTGACCTGCGGAAAACTGCATGTCACCGACTATACCAACGCCAGCCGCACCATGATGTTCAACATTCACACGCTGGAGTGGGACGACGAGATCCTGCAGGAGCTGAACATCCCGAAATGTATGCTCCCGAAGCCGGTGTAATCGATCTTGGCAGTGAACAAAAGATTATGAGCGTTACCTTGAAACCTAAGTTCGGCTATCTGGAAGTCTTCTCTTTGCCCGAACAGGATGCCAATGTCTATATTGACGGCATGTTGGCGGGACAGACCCCTTACAAGAGTGACCGTATGCCTATCCGTGATTACCGTATACGCATTGAAAAGGATCTTTTCTTTCCCATTGATACCTTGGTCAGCATCTCTTCCGGTGAGACGAATAGCCAGACTTTTACCATGATTTCCACCATCAAGCCCAAAGAGCCACGTCGTATGCTGGTTATGGCTGAGGTTGGTTATCATTCTTCTCAAGTTTCTTATGGTGGTATGATCGGTTTTGTCCGTAAGAACGGTGCCTATGTGAAATTCCGGAGTGATTTCGGTTCTGCTTCTGCCGATCTTGAATGCGACGACAGTGGTGCTCTGACTTCCGGTGGTGAAGGTACTCCTTATTATAAAGAAGGATTCAGCCAGAAATCCCGCTTGTCTGTGACGGCCGGTTATTTGCGTCAGCTTTGGAAGCCTGTTTATGTGTATGCCGGTGGTGGCTATGGTAGCCGTACACTGGCATGGGAAACGGTCGAGGGTGAATTGGTGAAGAATACGGATCATTCTGCATCCGGTGTTGCTGCCGAGCTGGGTGTCATCGGTCGTTTAGGGAAGTTTGCCCTTTCGGTCGGTTTTCAAAAACCGCCTCTTTGAAACAGCAAATATCGGCGGGGAAAGGTTTGCAATGCGACGGCAAAATTGGTATAATGTTTTAATTATTTGCAATGAAAATGAAAAGAATCGGATATCTTCTTATATTATGTAGCCTGTTTTTTGTGATGTCGGGCTGTGAAAAGGATACGGAGCCTGTAAATTTTGCTCCTAAATTAACAACGGGTAAGGTTGACGGTATCTTCCGTACAGGTGCTACGCTGTTTGGTGAAATGGTAAAACCCGAGGGGGTAGTTGTGAAAGAATACGGTATTCTTTATTCCACTCTTCAGAGTATGGCGGAATATGAGACAAAGACAGCCGATAATGACAATAATGGTAAATTCAGTGCCCAGTTAGTCGATTTGGAGGCTGGTAAGACTTATTATTATTGTGCTTATGCCAGCAGTGGATATAGCATTGCCCGTGGTGAGGTGAAGAGTTTTGTTACGGTTGCCAGTGAAGTTCCCGTTTTCAGTACTTTACAGATCAAAGATGTGGATGAGAAAAGCTTTGTGGTGAATACTTCTATCCTTGACGAGGGTGGCAGTAATATTGTCATGAAGGGTTTCTGTTGGAAGGAAGTGAGTGGTGATTCCGATGATCCCGAGGTAATCGATGAATCGAAGAATCTGGATCTTTCTGCCGAATATCAATGGCGTGTGAACGATTTGAAGCCCGGTCGTAAGTATGCAGTTCGTGCATTTGCAGTCAATAGTAATGGCCTGGGGTATGGAACCACTACGTATCTGACAACTAATGCTACAGATCTTCCGGTTGTATCTTCTTGTACTCCCAGTGATTCGACCTCTACCTCTATCACTATGTTAGCCCGTATTTTGGGTAATGCTTCTACTGTGACTGAGAAAGGATTTTGTTATAGTTCGACTAAAGAATTGCCGGAGGTTACCGATATGCGTGTCATTTCCAATATACCGGATACGGTGATATACGAAACTGTCAGTGGATTGGTTCCCGGAAATACCTATTATATCCGTGCTTATGCTACCGGTTCCCAAGGAACGGGTTATGGTGATGTATTTTCGTATACGATTCCCGGAGGAAATGTGGGGCAGGGCATTAATTCTGCAGAAGATTTGATGGCTTTTCGGGCTTCTGGTTGGCGTCAATGTGGGCGGTGCAGGGACGCTGGTGGCTTCTCTGGCAAGCCTTATTACGTTTCGGGAATATACGCGCCGCGTTCCCAATGGCGGGAAGCGTTTTCTTTTCCTTTTTTCTGGGATCAGCTTTGCATTCCTGGCAATTCTTCTGGCTGCCATGTCCGTTGTGATGGGATAAGCCGTTTCCAACAGAATGCGCTTTTGGAAAAGCCTTATCAACTTCAGCAGTACAAAGTATACACATGATTTGTGTTACCTTTTGCATTTGCAGGATCAACGGAACTGCATCGTATATCCCTGCTGTTCCAACTCATGATCGTCCGGCTTGTGACCAAGGGCGACGCGCTTTTGCCGCAGCTGCGCCAGCCGCTTGCGGTCGATTTGGACGCCGGTGGCAGCGGGAGCCGGGGCGTTGTCCCGGAAAATATTGCCCATGTGGTAGAGCAACCGGGTAGAGGCCAGCAGGACGGAGGGCGGCTCCTGTTCGCCGCGCTCCATGCGTTTCATGAAAAATTCCGCGTAGGCGTGGCCGTTATCTCTCGCCGCCGCGAACCATTCGTAGGCGGCGTCCGGGCCCTTGGGAACGCCCTCGCCCATGAGGGTCAGCTTGCCCAACAGGTACTGTGCGTAGGCACTGCCGTTATCCGCGGCCTGCCGCAAATATGACACTGCTGTTTCGGCATCTTTTATCGTATTTTTGCCGCTGAGATATTCCTTGCCTAGCCGGTAGGCGGCGTAATTGTTGCCGTTGTCCGCCGAGCGTTTCAGCCAGTAAATGCCTTTGGCAGAATCGTGAACGTCGGCTTCATCGGAAAGATACAGCTTGCCGAGGGCGTACTGTGCTACGTCCAAGTCCTGTTCGGCCGCGCGTTTCAACAGCTTTTGCACTTTGACCATGTCGGGTATCAGCAATCCGCCGTCGCGGTACGCCGTGCCGATGATGTACTGGGCGTAGGCATCACCGTCTTCCGCAAGCTGCTCCAACTGCTCCGCCGCCTCGTCACGCTCCTCCAGAGGAAAACGGTCATCGTTCGCCACGCTTTGCAGATCCTGACACTCGTAGCTCATGGCGTAGGTGCTGATCTGCTCGCCGTCATCCTGCATTTCCTCATCCTCAAAGGAAAATCTGTTCATGCGGATATGCTCCGCCTCACGAATGACCGCGTTCTTGATCTGGCGAAATTCCTTCTGCTGAGACAGCGGTGGACGCAGACGTTTCTTCCCCTCGGAGTAGTAATCCTCCACCTGGCATTGCAGCTCCCACCACGTTTGGTAGCACGCATCCACGGTGGGCAGCCGCGCCATTTGGTCGACGATCGCATCCACCAGCTTTTTCATCGGCTTCGGCAGATAGCCGTAGGTTTTCTTGCCGCCGACTTGACCGAGCTGCCGCGACAGATTCCAGATCATCTGCTCCGCCTCCGGGTGGATGCAGGTCATCTCCCGCATGGCCTTCGCCAATTCCAGCATGGCTTTCCGCGCTTCCACCACCAGTTCGTCTCGCGATTTGCTTTTCTGCTCGTAGACGTGCAGCAACTCCTGACGGAAGATCTGATTGGTGAGCGTGGACTTGATCTGCTGGATACCATCTTTGGAGAGGTATGCCTGATTCGGTTTCACCGACCATGCCATCATGTGGACGTGGGGATGGTTGCCCTCGTCATGGAACGCCGCGTGCCAGTGAAAGTCCTCCGGCGGGATCTTCATTGCCGCCGCGATGTCATTGCGGTGGGTGCGAAGCAGAGTGCGCCACGCGTCCGCGTGATCGTACCCCAGCCGCTCCGCGTCCTCCCGGTGGAGGGAGATGATGTGCGTCCACACATTGCCGGTGTAGTGATCCAATTCGTCTGCAACAGCGGCGAGGTCAACGGCATCGTCATCACCGAACAGGCCGTGTTCACCCAGCCGCTCCGCTCTCGGCCGCAGGGCGATGTACTTGGCGTAGCCCTCCATCGACGAGAGCCTGTCCCAATTCGATTCCAGTGCCAGTGTGATGAGCGCGGACGCCGTTGCTTTTGTCTGGTGTGAGAGGTAGTCCTCGTACTCCATCAGCTCTTTGGCGTCAGGGAAATCCTTCACCAGTTTTGCGATGAGCTGCTCCTGCTTGTTGGTGGGCGGACGGTCATCCAGGATGATCTCCACCCGCTCCCGCGTGGCGATGTACTTGAGGTACCCGCCGGCACTTTTTCCACTGCCGCACTTGATATACGGACTTTTGACGATCAGCCTTGCCATGTTTCACTCTCCAGCTCGCGGAGCTTCTGTTCCAACCGCAGCTGACCGTTGGTGCGCTTGACGGCGGCGATGCTCTTGGCCCGTTCCTGCCGCAGCACTTCCTCGCTCACATTGAGGCTTTGCAGGAGGATGGACAGCGCCATGTCCATCTCCACCGCCTGCTTGTAGAGCAGCGACGCGATGCGATCCTCGAAGAGCTTCAGCCGACTGTCGATGGCGGATTGCACCGCACGGGGCAGCGTGGTGCTTTCGCCTGCGGCGAGCATATCCGCGTAGCAGTTCACCGCCTTTTCGATGAACTCATTTTTGCTGCGGCAGTTATCTTCCTGATACCACCGCTCTATTTTGGTGGCTGTTTCATCCGTCATACGGAAGTTCAGCCTGTTTTCATTTTTGCTCATCATTCCCTCCAATCTGCCGTAAGGCACGCTTGTTTTCGTTGAAACACCTGCGCTTGCGGGAACAAAGACGCCAGCCGTTCTGAAATTTCCGTCAAAAGGCGCCACAACCGCCTGCGTTGAAACCCCCGTCAACTGCCCGCACTGCGGGCAGAAGTGACCGGGCGGAGCGTCGGTTCCGACGCCAACCCTTTATCCTGCTATAAATAAGTTCCTCCGATAACCGCCCAAACTGCCGAAGCTACGTCCCATACGGCGTGGGAAAGTCCTCTCCGGAGAGGTTTCAAATCACACTCGCACAAACGGCTCACGTTCGTTTTCACAGGTGAAAGCGGGTACACACGCCACCCCAGCCCAGATTTCGCCCCAGCGCATGCCTTCGTAGTACTTCTTGGCGAAGGTGCGGTCGGGGTTGTCGTACCGGGTGATGTTGGTGACGTAGTCGTTGAAGGTCACCGTCACGCTGTACGAGAACGGGCGGCGCAGCAGTTGGAACTCGTCGCGCCAGTTGAGCGAGAGTTCGTAACCCTTGGTGCGCAGGTCGGCGCTGTTCATTTTCGGCGAGTCTGCACCGTAGGTGGCCGGCAGGGCGACGCCCTCGGTGAGCATGTCCTTCGTGTCGCGGATGTAGAAGTCGGCAGAGAAGGCCAGACGGTTGTTCAGGAAGCTCATGTCGACACCCAGGTTGTTGTGAATACTCGTTTCCCACGAGAGGTTCGAGGCTACGGGAGCCGAGATGGTCGCCGTGGCGGGCTTGTTGCCGCCGAACAGGTAGCTCTGGTTGCCGATCGAGATTTGACGGATGTAATCGTAATAGCCGACGTTCTGGTTGCCCAACTGTCCGTACGAGTAGCGCAGTTTGAGGTTGTTGAACTGGTCGCGGATGCCGTCGAAGAAGGCCTCCTCCGAGATGCGCCATCCCAGCGAGAAGGAGGGGAAGAAGCCCCAGCGATGTCCGCGCTTGAAGCGTGACGTCCCGTCGTAGCGGCCGCTTACCTCGACGAGGTATTTGCCCTTGTAGTCGTAGTTCAGGCGGCCGAAGAAGCCCATCAGGGCGTATTCGTTCTGACCGCCGCCTACCTCCATGCGCTTGTCGCCGTCGGCGTCCTGGCCTATGAGGTTGAGGTCCATCAGCGTTTCGGAAAGCAGGTTGTAACCCGTTGCGGAGACATCCTTAAGGAACTTGGTCTCCCAGTTGAAACCGACCATCGCCTTGAAGTTGTGATCCTGGGCGAAGGTGCGGTTGAACGTACCGTAGATGTTGGCCTGGTAGTAGTTGTGCATCATGGTTTTTTCGTAGAGCTTGTCCTCGAACCGGCTGCCCGACGAAAGGGTTTTCACCTCGCCCGGATACTGCGAATACTGGACATTGACACTGCGGTAGTCGTTGTGCAGGTAACCCTGCGTATAGCTGAAATCGGCCTTGACGTTGAAGTTCTTGTGCAGCTTGAACGTGGCCTCGAACGTCGTGGTGATCTCCTGCGTCTTCTTGTTGCCGAAGCTCTTTCCCTTCTGCATCATGGCGCTGTAACCGTCCATCAGGTAGTGGGTCGAAGAGTTGGTCACCGACGTATGCGACACGGCCGTTCCGTCGGGATTCACCGGCACGAACGACGCCAGCGCATGCAGCGTGGGTTTGCGGAAGTTGTTGTACTCGTCCTCGTAACCGTAATATTTGTAGTTCGACTGGAAGAACTTGGTGTTGCTGGCGATGGTCAGCCACGGTTTGATCTCGGCCTGCAGCTTCACGCGGAAGTTATAGGACTTGAACATGTCGGGCTCGATGCGGTTGACGCCTTTCTGCTGGTAGTAGCGCCCGCTGACCATGTACGACAGCGATTTG
>OHAJ01001741.1_pt1 | contig 15634 bp, 11 predicted proteins | sample 1577101 | NCBI WGS metagenome assembly OHAJ01 (sample SAMEA3541531, study PRJEB24748) | human gut metagenome | biome: human gut; feature: human-associated habitat; material: faeces | place: China | collected 2012
GTTTCTTTTTAAGCAACTCATCTTCAACCATGCATGCGCGGTCCATGGCTGAAGGTGGGCGAATCGTCGTTCGGGACGAAGAAGGACGATGCGATCCTGCCGGGTGTGGACTGGGCGATCGGCGACGAGTGGACGAGCGGTTCAGACTTTTTCAAAGACCCGTGGGCGCTGCGCGTCGTCCCCCACCCCAACAAGGTGTCTGTGCCGTTGATGGCGATCAGCTACGAGGGGGACGGTATCGGACTGGCATGGGACCCGAATGCGGTAGCGGCGCGTTGGTTCAACTACCGCACGCAGCATCCGCAACCGGTGTTCGCCTCGCCGAATTTCGTCGATCGGATGAATAACCAACTGATGGGTCTGATGATTCCGGACGCTTCGGTCGAAGGGCATGAGAACGAGATTTATTCGCAGATCGCTCCGGAACTGCGTATCGGCGAGAAGATCGAATTCGACGCCGAACTGTGGCTCAGTAAAGGGAACAGCGTCGATGTGGTAACCGACTGGGTGAAACGTCATGGCCTGCCTGAACCTTCGGCTCCGAAATGGGATTACCGTAAGGCGCTCGACTTGATGGCCGGCGCTTATAATACGAACCTGTGGCACGAGGGGCATGGTTTCGGCGTGGTGCAGCGTTCGATCGACGAGGCCGGCCCGAACATTCCAGGATTTTTGAGGCGTTACATGAACGAAAATAAAAAATCGCAGGTAGTTAAAGAGTTGCAGGCCAAAAACAAATCGTTGCAGCCCAAAGAAGTTCCTATGGTTAAGATCGAGACGCCCGAACAGAAGAAGGCCCGCCAAGTAAAACATGGGGACGAAATTCTGGCAATCCAGCGTGCCGACGGTTCGTTCGCGTTCGAGCCCGACGGCCGCCATTTCCGCAAGGACGATTTCAAGGTGGCCACGTCGTTCGTCGAGCCGATGGGTCTCGACGGAGCGACGGCGCTCGACATCACGATTCTGCCCGCGATGGATCTGCTCCGCATCGGGCGGGAAACCGGCGAGCGGCGCTTCTTGGATGCCGCGCGCAAGGCGCTCGACTATTGCCTTCCGATGACCCGGCCGGAGGGCGGCGATTTCTGGGAGACTCCGCTCCACGCTGCCAACCTGTTCGCCGCCGGCCATGCCGCCATTGCGAACTATCAGGCTTACGAGCAGTTCGGCGACGAAAAGTACAAGCAAAAAGCCGTCTACTGGATTCGCACGATTCTGCCGTTCACGCACCTGTGGGAGCCCGAGGGCATGCCGTCGCTCTATTATACGAAGCCGGTGCTCAGTTCGAGCGACTGGTATTTCGCCAACTGGGTGCGCGACCATGTGCAATGGGAAGTGCTGGGCGTATTCGCCCAGTCGGCCCGCGAGAACATCCGCTGGGACGAGATCGATCCCGAGATCGACTGGCTCAAGTTTCAGCGCGGTATCACGAACGCGGCGCTCCAGTGGATGAGCGTGCACCGTCCACGGCGACGAACGCCTTCTTGGCGGTTTCGCGTACGAGGTTCAGCGTCTCTTCCGGCAGGTTGGCGGGCACTTCCACGTGGCTTGCGGCGGCGTCCATGTACTTGCTGTCGAAGTCGTAGAACTGGTCGTCGCCTTCGGCGCGCTTGTCGAGCACGATTTCGCCCGGCCAGCTGGCCTGCGGCGCTTCGCCAGCCTTCGGACACAATACTGCGCATTCGATTTCGCGCGCGTCGATGCCCTGTTCCACGAGGATGCGCCAATCGTGGCGGGACGCCTCGTACACGGCGGCCGCAAGTTCGGCCGCATCGCCCTCATGCTCCACCTTGGTCACACCGAAGCTGGAGCCGGCGCGGGACGGCTTGACGAACAGCGGATACTGCAAGCCGGCTTCGCTAACCTGCGCCATGATCGCATCGGCGTCGGTCTTGAATTCGGAAGCCTTGTCGAAGGAACGCGCGTCGAGCGTGATGCCGGGCGCGACGGGAATGCCGGCGGCCGCAAGCAGCACCTTCGTGTAATGCTTGTCCATGCAGGCCGCGGAGGCGAGCACGCCGCACCCCACGTACGGCACGCCCATCATTTCGAACAGACCCTGGATGGTGCCGTCCTCGCCGTACGGCCCGTGCAGCACGGGGAACACCGCGTCCACATGGCCGAACGGGGTCAGCGTACCGTCATCCTCGCGGGCGAAGAAGCCGTCCTGTCCGAGAGCCACTTCAAGCACCACGTCCTTGGCGCCTGGGGTTTTCTCCACGGTCGGCAGGCCTTCGTCCAGGCTCCATCCGAGCGGATTCTCACCGTTGACGATCCACTTGCCGTCCTTGGTGATGCCCACCGGAATGGCTTCGAACTTGTCCGTGTCCAGCGCGCGCAGCGCACTCGCAGCGGAGATGCAGGAGATCGAATGCTCGTCGGCCTTGCCGCCGTACATCACCACAATGCGCTTTTTTGCCATATCTATAGCCTTTATTCCTTAACTTTTATGACTTTTCAGGATTTTTGCCAAGCATCCAGCATACAAGCCGGCTGCTACTCCTCGGTGATGCCTTCGCCGAACAGTTCGGACAGCATCTGCGCGCAGGAGATGCCGTCGTCCAGCACGTGGCTCATGGCCGTGGCGAGCGGGGTCGGCACACCGTACTGCTTGCCCAACGCCACCACCGCGTCGGTGGTCGGCACGCCTTCGGCCACGCCGTTGCTCACCTTGGTGGCCTCTTCCACGCTCAGGCCCTTGCCGAGGTTGGAACCGAACGTGTAGTTGCGGCTCAGCGGGGAACCGCAGGTGGCGATGAGGTCGCCCACGCCGGCAAGTCCGGCGAAGGTCTTCGGATCGGCTCCGGCCGCCTCGCCCAGCGCGGTCAGTTCGGCAAGGCCACGGGTTTCGATCATGGCCGCGGTGTTCTCGCCGTAGCCTGCGCCACGGGCCATGCCCACGGCAAGCGCCACCACATTCTTCAGCGATCCGCACATTTCCAAGCCGATCACGTCGCGCGTCACGAACGCACGGAAGTAGTCGGTGGTGCAGGCGGTGGCGATGGTGCGCGCGTTGTCGATGTTCGCGCATCCGACCACGGTCGCGGCCGGCTCACGGTCGGCGATCTGCTTGCTCAGGTTCGGTCCGGAAATGGCGGCGAAGCGTTCCGCCGGCAGGTCGAGCGTTTCCATGACGACTTCGTCCATGCGTTTGCCGGTGGTGCGTTCGATGCCTTTCATCAGGGAGGCCACGAGCGCGGTCTCGGGGATGAGTCCCTTGAATTCGGTCAGTGCCACGCGTGCGAACTGCGCGGCGATGGCCACGATGACGATGTCGGCGTTGGCCACGGCTTCGGCGCGGTCTCCGGTGGCGGTCATGTTGCTGGGCAGCGTTTCCACGCTGGGCAGGCGCACACCGTTGTGGTGATGGTCACGAATACCTTCCACGATTTCCGGTTCGATGGCCCACATGGTCACGTTGTTGCCCGCGTCGGCAAGCACTTGACCGAAGGCCGTTCCCCAAGCGCCAGCGCCCAGTACCGTCACATTCGCCATGAATTTTGCTCCTTGGATTATTTGGATTGCTTTTTGCGGCCGAGCGTATGCCACATCGGCCGCCGCTTTCAATCGACGTTGTCTTATGCTACCGCCGGCTACGCACACCGGCCGCGTGTTCCGGTCGCACGCGTATTTTGTTCGCCGCCGGAACGGGTGTGTGGGGAAAATCAGTCTTTCACGCGACTCATGGTGCGGTAGTCCCAGTAGCCGTCAGGTGCCTGTTCGCCGCGGATTTCGGCCATGATTTCGGTCATGCGCACGCGGATGCGGCGGGTCAGTTCGTCGGCGCGGTCCGTCGGCACTTCGTCTCCCCAGGAATCGCAGCCGTCAAGCAGGTCCGCGTAGTCGAGCGCCTCGTCGTAGCACATCACCACGTTCTTGCGCGGCCACGGCCACCAGTGGTTGATGCTGGCCGCGCCCCAGGTCACGGCACAGTACAGCGGCACCTGGCAGCCGAGTCGGCGTGAGGATTCGAGGGCGATCACGCCCACGCCGTTTTTCATGCTCATCGGCCACTTCTGCGGGTCGCGCGTCACGGTGCCCTCCGGCCATACGGTCAGTGGACGGCCGGAGGTGAGGATTTCCACGGACGTTTCCTCGATGGCTTTGGCCTTGCCCGCGCGGCGCTGCACCGGCTGCATGCCGACCAGCTGGAACCATTTGCCGATCAGCGGCCATTTGGCCATTTCCGCCTTGGCCATGTAGCGCGGACGGCGGCCCTGATGGAACAGCGACACCATCGGCACGAACACGTCGTACATGGTCACATGCGTGGCGGCGGTGATGAACGGGCCGGTTTCCGGCACGTGTTCCAAGCCCCAGGCCTTCACTTTGCTGTGATTGCGCAGCACCACGTCGCAGCCGGTCAGCAGGCGATGCGTGGCTTTGGGGTTCTGCGCTTCGATTTCCGCGGTGTTGGCTTTGCGCGGACCGGTCGGGAAATCGTGGGTCGGGTCTACAAGATGATGCTTCTGCGCGAGTTTTGCGACCTGTGCGTCGCTCAGCGGCTTCACCGCGGAACGCGGCGACGGTTTTCCTTTGGATGCCATGGCTCCCATTGTGCCACCGCCCGCCGATACGTTCGTCATCGATGTTTTCCGCGTTATCTTGCTTTTTACTGCCTCATGCCATCGTTTTCTGCATCATTTGGCCGTCAAATGATGCAGAAAAGACGGGCGATAAGGCAGAAAAGGGAATGTGCGGAAGATGCGGAAGGCACGGAAAGCATGTTTGCGATTGCGGCGGCGGCAATCGCGGATAAAACAAAACCGGCACCCGCGCAAGGCGAGTACCGGTGAAAGCAACATGGGCGTTCGACGCGACTGTCAATCGCAACTGTTCAATTGCGAATCATCAATCACGATTGGCCAATCGCAATAAATCAGCCGCAGCCGATTCATCGAACCAATCGCAGCGAATCAGTCGAAATCGGCGCCGAGGGCTTCCAGCTTGCCACGGAAGTCGGCGTAACCACGGTCGATCAGGGAAATGCCCTGCACATTGGATGGCCCCTTGGCGGCGAGAGCCGCGATCAGGTGGCTGAAGCCGCCGCGCAGATCCGGCACGTCGATGTCACGGCCGGTCAGCGGGGTCGGTCCGAAGATGACCGCGGAATGCTTGTAATTGCGCTGTTGGAAGCGGCATGGCAGGGAGCCGAGGCATTCGCGGTACAGCTGAATCGTGGCGCCCATCTGCACCAGCGGCTTGGTGAAGCCGAAACGGTTCTCATACACGGTCTCATGCACGATGGAAAGGCCGTTGGCCTGGGTCAGCGCCACGACGAGCGGCTGCTGCCAGTCGGTCATGAAGCCCGGGTGCACGTCAGTTTCGATGGCCACCGGCTTCAGATCTCCGCCCGGATGCCAGAATCGGATGCCCTTGTCGGTGATGTCGAATTCGCCGCCGATCTTGCGGAACACGTTCAGGAAGGTCATCATTTCCGGCTGGGTGGCGCCCTTGACGAAGATGTCGCCATGGGTGGCGAGCGCGGCGGACGCCCAGGAGGCGGCCTCAATGCGGTCGGTCAGAGACGTGTGCGTGTAGCCCTTGAGCTCCTTGACACCTTCGATGCGGAACGTACGGTCCACGTCCACGGAGATGATGGCGCCCATCTTCTGCAGCACGCTCACCAGATCCATGATCTCAGGTTCGATGGCGGCGCCGGAAAGCTCGGTCTTGCCTTCGGCGAGCACGGCGGCGAGCAGTGTCTGCTCGGTGGCGCCCACGGACGGGTACGGCAGGTGGATCTTCGCGCCATGCAGACCGTTCGGAGCGGTGATGTGAATGCCGTCCTTGTGTTCCTTGTCCACGTTCGCGCCGAGCTTGCGCAGGGTTTCCAGATGGAAGTCAATCGGACGACCGCCGATGTTGCAGCCGCCGAGCGCCGGAATGAACGCCTCGCCCAGACGGTGCAGCAGCGGGCCGGAGAACAGAATCGGAATGCGGGACGAGCCGGACAGCGTGTCCACGTCGGCCACGTCGGCGAGTTGCACGTTGGTGGCGTCGATCGTCACCACGCCGTTCGCGCCGTCCACGGTCACGTCCACGCCGTGCAGGCGCAGCAGGTCGGACACCACGTGCACGTCGCGGATTTCCGGAACGTTCTTCAGCACGGATGTGCCCGGGACCAGCAATGCGGCGACCATGGCCTTGCTTACGAAGTTCTTCGCGCCACGCACCTTGATGGCGCCGTTCAGCGGCTTGCCGCCTTCGACGTGCAGAATGTCGTTCTTATTGTCAGACACGCTCAACCTCTTTCGATTCCCTTTTGGATCAAGCTCAAAAAACACTGCTGCTTAGTTTGCCATAAGGCATGTAGCATGTTCGCGAAAAACGGAATTCAGCGCAGTGTCTCCTTAATTTCGCGCGCGAGATTCGCGTCCCACATGGCTCCGGTGGCGCTCATCACGGCGTTCGCGCCAGCCTCACGGTACGCCTTGTAGTCGTCAGGGCGAATCACGCCGCCCACGCCCACAATGACGAAGTCGAGGCCGAGCTTTTCACGGATGGCGGCGAGCCTGCCGACCATGTCGAGACCGGCGCCGCGAATGGCGTTGCCGCACACGCCGGAACGGTCACGTCCGACTCCCGGCAGCGCCTGGTTGCCGTTCGCGTCCACCAGGCGCGCGGAAATCGTGTTGATGGTGGAGAAGCCTTGCACGGTGCCATGTCCGACGGTTTCCCTGACCATGGTTTCCAGGTCGGTGTCGTTGGGAATGTAGGCGAGTTTCACGATGAGCGGGCGATCGCCGATTTCGTTTTTCACGGCTTCCGTGATCTCTCCCACCAGATGCGGGTCGTGGCACAGCAGGCGATTGTGACCTTCGTTGGGGCAGCTGGTGTTCATTTCCATCAGTCCGGCTCCGGTTTCCGTAACCAGATGCGCGGTGGTGACATGGTCGGCGATGTACGCCTTGCGGTCCATGCCGTCCACGCGGGAACCTTGGAAGCTGGGCACGAGCAGCTGCCCGTCGCCGGCGGCGGCGATCGCCTTCTTCATGTCCGGCTGCCATTCGTCGGGGTCACGCGACGGCACGCCGAAACTGTTGGAGATCGAAATCGGAAGCTCATATCGGGTGTCGGCAAGCACGCCTTCATCCAGTTCGGCGCTGCCGGGAACCAGCGACCCGTCTGCGTTCTTCGGATGCACGGCGAGCACGTTCGGGAAGGCGTTGCAACCCCACGCGCGGGAGCGGACCGTCTTGTACACCGCCAAATCGAAACCCATGCGGAAGGCGGCGGTGGTGAACCGCTCGTTCAGCAGCGGACCAGCGGGAATGCCAAACGGCAGGTTCACGCGGAAGCCGAGGAATTCCTCGGCCTGGTCGGACGACTGCGACTGGGTGGTCTGTGCAGACTGCGCGGAGGCGCCGGCAGCGGAATCGCCCTTCATCACTTCGGCGAACGCACCGAACGGCCCCTGCAGATAGTTGTCTTCATACGTGCGATTGACGTCGTAAAACGGCGCGAAACCCTGGCTCATACTGCTCCCCGAAATTGTTCTCGTGTCATGTTTTGGATATGCGATGCGAACACACGAAATGTCATGTCCACTGTAACGCGACACACGCCCCGCCTGCACGCCCCGTCTCACCTTGGAAACCTCCTTGGCTAGGACTTCCCCAGACGAGTTTGGGCTCTCGATCCAGGTCAAGTCCAGAGAACCGGAACGCCGTCATGAGCCGGTATGCTCGGCAAGACGGTACTTGCGTCCGCGTCCGACGCCTATTGGTTCAATAACACCGTCTTTCACCAGTGAGGCCAATATCTCCCGGGTACGGGTGAGGCCAAGCCCCAGCACCACAGCCAGATACGAGGTGGGTTGCGGTCCGCCGACCGTCAACGCATAGGTGATTTTCTCCAACTGGCTTTGCGGCCTGATCGCATTGCCGAAATCGGCAGGTAGGGCCACGTTCTTGCCGAATGTGCCGACCATGTCGTTCAAACGGTCAGCCCCGCGAGCGCCAATCCTATGGATCGTACCAGTGCCATGCTCCGAATTCCGCATTGTCGGCGACTCCGCACCAACAGGGCCCCCGCCATCTGCAGAGACTCCGGGAACAGCAGAAGCTCCTGCGATCATGGAATCTCCGGCGATCTTGCGCGGATACAACGTAAGCTGCACACGCCCCGGATCGTCGAACACTTCCAATTCCGGCGCGGCGGTTCCTGCGAACAGGCAGCCTTCACGCATCACGTCAAAACCACTGCCCGCCTTTTCTCCGATGCCAATCAGATTGAACATTTTCATCAACGTGGGATTCCGCGTATCCGAAATGCCGCCTTGCATCACCTCTTCGGAGGAAAGACGCAGGCTGCCGGGATTCGACAATACGATTCTGTCGTAATACTGGATGATCACCGTGCCCCGGCGAATGAAGTAATCGGCATGAACGAGCGTGTTGGTGACAGCCTCACGAACGGCCTTATCCATCGGATTGTCATCAATCCTATGCAAATCGGCATCAAGCTGGAACGGATGGGCAACAGCCGACCGCAGACGATTGACCACCTTGCCCCAAAAATCGTACAAGTTGCCCGACCAAGTGCCATCATCCGACGTGAATCGGTCATTCCACCGCTCCTGGTCGTCCATGACCTCGCGATAGTCCAGGAAATAGTAGGGGAATTCGGACGTGATTCGCCACGCCTCACCGAACATCAGCAATCCGGCTCGTGTGGGACGCACCTGAGAACCATCAAGCCGCAACGCTTCGATGCGAAGCAGGAAATCCTCATCAGACAATCCGACCCATGGATGGCCGGGCCGTCTGTTCTTGAACTGCCGACGATATGATGCGACGCTATCCGCGTTGAGCGCGTCAGCACCCATGCCTTCAACAATCGTTCTGTCCAGGGGAAGCAGGTCACTGTCCCGAAGCATGGCACGAACCGTTTCCTCATCGCACAGATAATCGCCATCGCCATTACGCCGGTATGAGCCCGTCATCGGATTCTGGCCCACGTACACGGGAATACAGTCCCTCGCCGCACGAGGAATGTCGATGGAAATAACATCTCCCTGCGAGGTATGGCGAATCACCACGTCGTTGTCGCTCAGCACAACGGCACTGACCTTCGATGGATCATGCACCATGTTCCAAAAATCCTGCGCCATGTTCCGCGCATCATCTACTCCGGTGATATACAAAGAATGGTCTTCATGTTCGGACACGCCCAGCAGAATCAGCCCACCTTCGGTATTGGCGAAGGAGCTGTACGTCTCCCATAAACTGTGGGGCAGGCCGCCCTTGGCACGTTTCGCTTCCAAACGGTTGCCTTCACGCATCCGAGGAACCTCCCGGGACCACCAGGCATCATCGTGCTCGCTACCGTCCATTGGCCATCACCGCCTTACCTACCACGCGTTTTACGCTCGCTTTGCCGCCACTTTGCCGTCGTATTATGATTTTACCACCGCTTTGCGCGCGCTTTGCCACCGCTTTGTGGAATTTGCTGTTGGCGGAAAGGTGATGGAAGGTAAACAAAAAGCCCGGCTTGGGTGCCGGGCTTGGGAAAAGTTAGATGTGGTTGCGGTCAGCCAATGATGAAATGGGCTACCGTCGCGATCGGCCAACGGCCCTGTCCTGCAATTATGGACTGCGCTGCGCGCAGGCTCATTGCTGCCCTCGTTTCGGACTCGGGCAAGGCCCTGTCGGCAGTGCACTGCACTGCCGACCAGCCATCGCGTCAGATGATGCCGCGATCGGCCAACGGGCCTTGCCAATCAGGGTATTCACCCTCACGGGCGGATTCGATCGGCTGTTCCGGCTCGCGCTGACCCGCCTGATGTACGACACCCGCATGAGCTGGGGCACGCGCTTGACCGGCAGGGTCTTCGGCTTGAACGGGAACTTTTCGGCGCGCATCTTCTCGTATGCGATGATGTCGTCTTCGTGCTGCAGCGTCAGGTCGATGTCGTCGTAGCCGTTCATCAGACGCCAGCGGGTGTAGTCGTTCACTTCGAACGGCAACGTCACATCGCCGCAGGTGACGGTACGGTCTTCCAGGCTGACGGTCATTTCGCGGCCCGGCTCCTCGTCCAGCAGCTTCCACAGCAGCTCAATGGATTCCTGCGGCATAATTGCGGCCAGCACGCCGTTCTTGGCGGTGTTGCCGTAGAAAATGTCGGCGAAACGGGAGGAAATCACCACGCGGAAACCGTAATCGTGCAGCGCCCACACGGCGTGCTCGCGGGAGGAACCAATGCCGAAATCCGGGCCGGCCACAAGGATCTTGCCCTGCTTGTATTCCGGCTTGTTCAGCACGAATTCCGGGTCGCGGCGCCACGCGTAGAACAGGGCGTCGTCGAAGCCGCTTTTCTTCACGCGCTTCAGGAACACGGCCGGAATGATCTGGTCGGTATCAACGTTGGAACGGCGAAGCGGCACGGCCACGCCGGTAAGGGTAGTCAGTTTTTCCATGTCAACAAATCCTTCGATTGCCTATCGATATTCGATTTCGATATTTCGATTACTTACGATTGCGTTCGCAGCTTCCGCTCGCAGCAGGTTCACAGGTCGGCCGGCGAGCAGATGGTGCCGCGGATGGCGGTCGCGGCGGCAACGGCCGGCGACGCCAGATGCGTGCGCGAACCCTTGCCCTGACGGCCTTCGAAGTTGCGGTTCGAGGTGGAGATGGAACGTTCGCGGGCCACCATCTTGTCCGGGTTCATGCCCAGGCACATGGAGCAGCCGGCGTTACGCCATTCGGCGCCGAAGTCCTTGAAGATCTTGTCGAGGCCTTCCTTTTCCGCCTGCAGACGCACGCGGGAGGATGCCGGCACCACGAGCACACGGTGGATGTTGTCGGCCTTGTGGTGGCCCTTCATGATGGAGGCGGCCACGCGCAGGTCCTCAAGACGGCCGTTGGTGCAGGAGCCGATGAACACGGTGTCCACGGCGATGTCCTTGATGCGCATGCCCGGCTTCAGTCCCATGTAGGCGATGGCACGCTCGGCGGCGGAACGCTCGGTCTCGTCGTTGAAGGAGGCCGGATCCGGCACCACGCCGGAGATCTTCACGCCCTGGCCCGGGTTGGTGCCCCACGTGACGTACGGCTCGAGGTCTTCGGCGTTGATGGTCACTTCCTTGTCGAACACGGCATCGTCATCGGTCTTCAGCGTCTTCCAATATTCGACGGCCTTGTCCCACATCTCACCTTCCGGCGCGTGCGGACGGCCCTTCAGGTATTCGAAAGTCACCTCGTCCGGGGCGATCATGCCTGCGCGGGCGCCGGCTTCGATGGACATGTTGCAGATGGTCATGCGGGCATCCATCGACAGCTTCTTGATGGCTTCGCCACGGTATTCGATGACGTGGCCCTGGCCGCCGCCGGTGCCGATCTTCGCGATGATGGCCAGAATAATATCCTTGGCGGTGACGCCCTTCGGCAGGTCGCCCTCGATGTTCACGGCCATGGTCTTGAACGGCTTCAGGCTCAGGGTCTGCGTGGCCATGACGTGCTCCACTTCGGAGGTGCCGATGCCGATGGCCATAGCGCCGAACGCGCCGTGGGTGGAGGTATGCGAATCGCCGCACACGATGGTCATGCCCGGCTGGGTCAGGCCCAGCACCGGAGCGAACGCGTGGACCACGCCCTGGTCAGCGTCGCCGAGCGGGCACAGACGCACGCCGAAATCCTTGCAGTTCTTTTCCAGCGTGCTCAGCTGGAGCGCCGAGGTCTCGTCCGGATTCGGACGGTCGATGTCGACGGTCGGCGTGTTGTGGTCTTCCGTGGCGATCAGCTGGTCGACGTGACGTGGCTTGCGTCCTGCCAGACGCAGACCTTCGAACGCCTGCGGGCTGGTCACTTCGTGCATGAGCATCAGGTCGATGTACAGCAGGTCGGGAGCCCCATCGCTACCCTTGCGTACCAAATGATCGGCCCAGACCTTCTCGGCCAATGTAGTTCCCATTGTGGGACCTCCTCAGATTTTTCCTCACTGATTTCCTCGCGGCTATTGCCTTGCCGCATTCTTCGTGCTATAAGCCTATGGGCTTGAAACGGGTTCGAGGTCCTTCATGCCGGTATATGAGATATGAATGAGGGACGAGCTCGGCAAACGCGGAAAAGTTACTTTCCCGTCTTCTTACGGCATATGCGCAATCGTTGAAATTTCAGCATTTTCCCAGCTTCGCCAGCCGGTGGAAGCAAGGTAAATATTCTGCTTTACCCCAGTCGCGAACCACATACATTTTGCATTTCAATATGTGAGATGGCATAATTCAGCGTATGACTTCTTCTTCGAATACGAGCAACGCCATGCCCAAAACGCAGGCCATGAACGCCACGAACGAGGCAAACGGCAATTACGCAGCCACCCCGAAAAGCAACGAAATTCATTCCGGGGTCGGCGTGCTCGACAAGACAGTCAAGATTCTCGATGCTCTTGAATCCGGTCCGGCCACGCTCGGACAGCTGGTTTCCGCGACCGGTCTGGCTCGTCCGACCGCGCATCGTCTTGCGATCGCGCTGGAACGTCACCGTTTCGTTTTGCGTGACCAGCACGGTCGTTTCGTGCTCGGCTCGCGATTCGCGGAACTTGCGGCCGCAGCCGGCGAGGACCGCCTGTTGACCGCCGCCGCGCCGATTCTGCAGACCCTGCTCGACCGCACCGGCGAATCCGCGCAGATCTACCGCCGTCAGGGCGACCAGCGCGTCTGCATCGCAGCCGTGGAGCGCGCGTCCGGCCTGCGAGATTCCATTCCGGTTGGTGCGATGCTGTCCATGGAAGCCGGTTCCGCGGCCCAGATTCTGCTGGCTTGGGAGGATTCCGAACGCCTGCATCAGGGTCTGCGTCACGCCAAGTTCACCGCGGCCAAGCTCACCGCCGTCCGCAAGCGCGGCTGGGCCGAGTCGGTCAATGAACGCGATGAGGGCGTGTGTTCGATTTCCGCGCCGATTCGCAACGCGTCCGGCCAGGTGATCGCCGCCATCTCGATTTCCGGCCCGAATGGCCGTATGGGTGCCAACCCCGGCCGCCGTTACGCGCCGCTGGTCATGGCCGCCGGCAAGTATCTGACCGACGCGCTGATCAAGGCGTCTTCCGGCCGCTGACAGGTCCGCGACCAGTCGCATACGTAACGTAAAAGCTGACGATGGAAAGTTCCCATCGTCAGCTTTTTTGTATTCATTTCAAAGCTAAAAGTCGGGAAAAGGAATAGTCACCGCCGGAAAGGCTACCGGCGGAACGACTAGTCAACAAACAGCTACCGGCGAAACAGCGAGACCAGCTTGTTCCACGTCTTGCTCCACCACGTCGGCCTGTGGAGCAGGTCCATGCCTTCCGAATCGGGCTTCGATTCGCTGGTCATGCCGTAGGCGTAGGCCTTGCCCGCGCTGGGTTTGCCCACCAGCTCGTCGTATTCCAACAGCTGCGTGCGCGGCTCGTACGGGTGGCGGATGTCGAATTCGAACAGTCGAGCGGCACGCTTGGCCGGCACCGGGCCGTATGAGCCAAAACCGCTGGTCGGCGAGGCGACCATCATCATCTGCCGGTCACCGTCGGTTCCGACCGGCACGGAACCGACGAAGGCGTTGCGGTGGTCGTGCCCGGCGGAAATCGCAAAATATCCCGCCTTGTCAAGGATTGCGAATTCGCCGCTGTCGGCATCCGGGCAGCTGACGCCCTCCCCCAGATAGCTTCCGGGCTGCGTTTTGTCTTCGTTGAGCACGAAATGCCGCCCCGCGAAGTTGCGGTATCCTTCAATCGCGCGCGCAGCGGTGGCCGCGACCGGCTTGAGCAGGCGATAATACTGTTCGATCGGGAAATGCTGGAACACCATGCATGGCAGCGTGGACGGCGTCTTGCGCGGTTCGCGCGGCGAGTCCTGTTCATCTTGCCGGTCTTGTTGCAGCTGCTGCGATTGCGCCGCCATCAGCCCCGGCGCATCCGCCAGGAAGCGCAGCGCGGCTTCCGACGGGCTTCCGTAGCCGCCGGAACGCGCGTAATCGCCCGAATCCAGCAGGACCAAGCCCAACACGTCATACGTGCGATCGACGTCCGTCACCGACAACGCGAATGTGCCGGGCGCGCACGCGATCACGGGCTGTTCCGGCAATCCGAAGTCCTGTTCCATATCGCCGACATCATGTTTCACGCCATGCTTCACGGCGATGCCCGTCGTGCCGTCGGCAGCGCGTTCCGGATTGATACACCCTGGGAATTCGCGGCAGATGCTTTCGATTTCGTCATTGTCGAGCCCGCACTGGAAGTCATGGTTGCCGAACGTCACAGCCCACGGCACGCCGCGGTCGGCAAGCGGGTGGACCAGTTGTTCGATGGTGGCTCGCACCAATTCGCGGGTGTGTTCCAATGCGGCCGCATAGCGTTCCCCGGACGCTTCGGACGATGCGGATGCCGGACGCGCGTCCCAGCGACGCTTGCGGGAGGTCAGCGCGTATGCGGAATCATATCCGGCGATCTGGTTGCCGTTGAAAATAACAAGATCGGGGCGTGTGGCGTCAAGCGAGGCCTCGATGAGGCTGATGGTGTCTTTGCTGACTTTCGGCCCGTCTTGGATGTCGGCGAATTGCAATACGCGGAATTTGCCGGACTGGTGGAATTGCAGACGGCCGAGCCGTGCGGATACGGAAAGCGGTCGACGGTCCCCCTCTTCCGCTGGTTGGATGCGCGGGCGCGTGGCTTTGGCGGCATGCTGCAATTCGGTCATACTTCTAGGGTAATGCAACATTGGGCGATTACATGTGCGATTCACGCAGGGCGTCAGCAGATTGCGCTGCCACATCGCATCCGGCAAAATCCATCAACCCACCGCCCAAAGCGACGTGAACAGACAGGTGCGAAAAACAAAAAACCCTCGCATCTGCGAGGGCTCATTGGCTGGGATGCCTGGACTCGAACCAAGAATGGCTGAACCAGAATCAGCTGTGTTGCCAATTACACCACATCCCAATTTGGCAGGCGTGGCAACTTCGAAAAGTTGTCCGTCGTACCCCCGACCGGATTTGAACCGGTGTTGGCGCCGTGAGAGGGCGTAGTCCTAGACCGCTAGACGACGGGGGCTTGAGTTATCGTTGTGATTCTCAGCTATGCTGTGAACCGCAACGAGTGATAAATATACGCGAAACAGCACAGTCGCGCAACTTACGGCGTGTCGCGCGGAATTTCAACGATTTCAAGTGCTACGCTGCCACTACTGATGAATTTGCATGAACTCTACTGACGGATTATCAGTAAGCACTACTGATGAATTACCATCTAATGCACTGATGAAATTGCAGATGAGGCAATGATCTTTGCCTTGCACATTCATAGCCGGCAAATCAGCCTTCAAGAACCAAATGAGGCGCTTATGTTCCCTTGCGACAGCGAGCGCGTCGCGATGCTTGTAATGCAATGTCACGTCAAAGACCGCCGCCCGGTTACCTATCAACCGTTTCATGAAGGCGAAACCACCTACAAGGCACGTTTCGTGACCTCACTGCACAAACCAGCCATGTTCAACCTCGTACATATTCTCACTGGCATGCGGCGCAGCGGTAAGACTTTCCAGCTGTTCCAGCTCATCACTGAATACAAGAAAAGGTGGGCATCTGCACATGCAGACGCCCACCTTGAGTGTCCTTACAGCTCAGCCGAGCACGGAAGGAACCTTAGCTCACAGGTGCTCGCGCA
>OHAJ01001742.1_pt1 | contig 15625 bp, 16 predicted proteins | sample 1577101 | NCBI WGS metagenome assembly OHAJ01 (sample SAMEA3541531, study PRJEB24748) | human gut metagenome | biome: human gut; feature: human-associated habitat; material: faeces | place: China | collected 2012
TTGGCGTGCTGCGCGACCATGGAGTCCACGATGCGGATAAAGGCCTCGTAGCTGTTGAAAAAGCCGTGGCGGCCGGTGAGCAGGTAGCCCTCGAGCCAGCCCTCGCACATATGCTCCGAGAGCATGGAGTCCATGACGCGGCCGTCCGGGTCGAGGAACTCGTCGTTGTCGGTCGCCTCGGCGACCCAGCGGCGGCCGGTGACCTCAAACACCGGGCTCAGGCGGTTGGAGGCCGTCTCGTCGGGGGCGAAGATGCGGAAGTTGCGCGCGTCCATATTCTCGCGCATGATGTCGCGCACGAATGCGCCGAGCACGGTCATGTCCTGCGCCTCGACGGCGCCGGGCGCCGGCACGGGCTGCTCATACGTGCGGAAGTCCGGCATGCGCAGCTCGCGCAGCAGCAGTCCGCCGTTGGCGTGGGGATTCGCGCCCATGCGGCGCTGCCCCTTCGGCGCGAGCGCCTGCAGCTCGGGGATGAGCGTGCCGTTGTCGTCAAAGAGCTCCTCGGGGTGGTAGCTGCGCAGCCACTCCTCGAGCTGCACGAGGTGCTCGGGCTTGTCCATTGCGATCGGCACCTGGTGCGCGCGGAACGAGCCCTCCACCTGCTTGCCGTCCACTTCCTTCGGGCCGGTCCAGCCCTTCGGTGCGCGGAACACGATCATCGGCCAGTAGGGACGCGCGGTGTCGTTTGCGGTGCGCGCGTGCTGCTGGATGGCGTGGATCTCCTCGATGGCCCAGTCCATCGTCTCGGCCATTTTGGCGTGCATCTCGGCGGGGTCGTCGCCCTCGACGAAGCGCGGCTCCCAGCCGCAGCCGCGGAAGAACATCTCGAGCTCCTCGTGGCTGATGCGGGAAAAGAGCGTCGGATTTGCGATCTTGAAGCCGTTGAGGTGCAAAATCGGCAGTACCGCGCCGTCCGTGACGGGGTTGACAAATTTGTTGCCGTGCCACGCGGTGGCGAGCGGGCCGGTCTCGGCCTCGCCGTCGCCGACGACGCAGGCGGCGATCAGGTCGGGGTTATCCATCACGGCGCCGAAGGCGTGTGCGAGTGAGTAGCCCAGCTCGCCGCCCTCGTGGATGGAGCCCGGCGTCTCGGGCGCGACATGGCTCGGGATGCCGCCGGGGAACGAAAACTGCTTGAACAGGCGCTGCATACCGGCCGCGTCGCGCGTGATGTTCGGGTACACGTCGGTGTACGAGCCGTCCAGATAGTCCTGCGCGACCATGGCGTTGCCGCCGTGGCCGGGGCCGGAGAGGTAGATCATGTCGAGGTCATATTCGTTGATGACGCGGTTGAGGTGCGTGTAGATGAAGTTCTGGCCGGGCACGGTGCCCCAGTGGCCGACGATCTTCTTCTTGATGTCGCGCTCGGTCAGCCGCCGGCGCAGCAGCGGGTCATCGAGCAGGTAGAGCTGGCAGGCGGACAGATAGTTCGCCGCGCGCCACCAGGCGTCCATCTTGGCCAGCAGCTCCGGCGTGGGTGCAAACGCTTCGTTTTTCATCGTGAAAACCTCCTTATATCCATAGGATGTGCCGTTCGGCACAGGTCATGCCTCGTTTTGCAGCGCGGCGAGCACGGCTTCCGCGCAGCGCAGCCCGTCCACGGCGGCGCTCGTGATGCCGCCGGCGTAGCCCGCGCCCTCGCCGCAGGGGTAGAGCCCATGTACACCGGTGCTGCACCGGTCGTCCCCGCGCACGATGCGCACGGGGCTGCTCGAGCGGGTCTCGGGCGCGGTGAGCACGGCGTCCGGGTCGTCAAAGCCGCGCAGCTTTTTTCCGAAAGCGGGCAGCGCCTGCGCGAGCGTGTCCGTGATGCGCTTGGGCAGCACGTCGTGCAGGTCGCACCACGTCACGCCGGGGCGGTACGTCGGCTGCACGCGGCCGGGGCCGGTGCTGGCGCGCCCGGCGAGAAAGTCGCCCGCCAGCTGTGCCGGGGCGTGGTAGTTGCCGCCGCCGCGCACATAGGCGCGCTGCTCGATGCTGCGCTGCCAGTACATACCGCCGAGGGTGCTTTTGTCCGGAAAGTCCTCCGGCCGCAGCGTCACGAGCACGGCGGCGTTGGCATTTTCCCCGTCGCGGCGGGAGTTGCTCATGCCGTTGGTGCACACGCCGCCGGGTTCCGAAGCCGCGGCGAACACCTCGCCGCCCGGGCACATGCAGAACGTGTACGCGCTCGACCCGTCCGGCAGGTGGCAGGAGAGGGAATAATCCGCCGCCGGCAGACGCTCCGCCGCCGCACCGTACTGCGCGGCGTTGATGTCTTTTTGCCGGTGCTCGATGCGTACGCCCATCGAAAACGGCTTCGGCTCCATCGGCACGCCCTGCGCGAGCAGCATTTCAAATGTATCGCGCGCACTGTGGCCGATCGCGAGAATGACCTGCCGCGCCGGAAGCGTATAGCCGCCGGCCGGCCCGGCCACGGTCAGCGCTGCGATATGTCCGCTCTCCGTGGACAGCCCCGTCACGCGGTGGCCGAAGCGCACCTCGCCGCCGCGGTCGATGATCTCGCGCCGGAGATTCTGCACGACCTCGACGAGCACGTCCGTGCCGATGTGGGGCTTGGCGTCGTAGGTGATGTGCTCCGGCGCGCCGTGCGCCGCGAACTCCGCGAGCACGAAGCCGATGCGCGCGTCGTGCGTGCCGGTGTTGAGCTTGCCGTCGGAGAACGTGCCCGCGCCGCCCTCGCCGAACTGCACGTTGCATTCGGGGTCAAACGGCCCGCCCGCGCGAAACGCCGCGATCTGCGCACTGCGCGTCTGCGCGTCCGGCCCGCGCTCGAGCACGATGGGCCGTGCGCCCGCGCGCGCGAGCAGCAGCGCCGCGAACATCCCCGCCGGGCCGAAGCCCACGATCACGGGGCGCGTCTGCGGCGGCGTGATGCGGGGGATGGGGTAGGTCTTGTCCTGCACGATCGCGGCGCCGCGGCAGCGGCGGACGAGCCGCCGCTCGTCCCCGCGCACGGTCACGCCGACGGTGTAAACATAGTGAATGTCGTCTTTTTTGCGCGCATCGAGCGACTTTTTGCGGATGCGCAGGCCGGTGATGTCACCGGCCGGAATGTTCAGTGCTCCGGCGGCCAGCGCTTTGAGCGCCGCCTCGTCCGCGCCGGGGGCGAGCTTCAGGTTCGAAATTGCGATCATCGGCACGCCCTCCCGGCCGCGCGGCCGCTGGCCCACGCCCACTGCAGGTTGTAGCCGCCGCAGTCGCCGTCGATGTCCAGCACCTCGCCGCAGGCGTACAGCCCCGGCACGAGACGGCTTTCCATCGTCGCGGGGTCAAATTCATCCGTGCGGATGCCGCCGGCCGTGACCTGCGCGCTCTCAAAGCCCTCCGTGCCGCGCACCGGCAGCGCAAAGCCCTTCGCGGTGCGCACGAGCGCTTTGAGCTCGGCGTCCGTCACGTCGCCGAGCGGCCGCCCGCCGGGGATGCCTGCACAGCGCAGCAGCATCTTGCCCACGCGGTTGTGCACCGTGCCGGTCAGCACTTCCTCACAGGGGAGCGCGGGTGCGGTGGCCCGCCGCGCCTGCAAAAATGCCAGACATTCCGGCGCGCTGTGTTCGCGCAGCAGGTCGAGCGTCACGGTCTGCCCCTCGCCGCCGCAGGCGGCCGCGCGCGAGATCTCAAACACGGCCGGACCGGACACGCCCTTTTCCGTGAACTGCACCTCGCCCGCGCTGCGCGCGAGGATCTCCCGGCCGCGCGTGAGCGTCACGCGCGCGTCGGCGCGCACGCCCTTGAGCGCGCGAGGATAGGTCGGGTCGGTCGTCAGCTGCACGAGCGCGGGGTGCAGCGCCGTGCGCCGGTGACCGAGACTTTGCAGCAGGGTGTACCCGTCGCGCACGCCGCCGGCCTTCGCCCCGGCGGCACCGCCGCACGCGATGATGACGCGCTCGGCGGGAAACTTCGCGCCCTCCGTTTCGATGACAAAGCCGCGTCCCTGCCGGCGCACGGCCGTCACGGCCTCGCCCGCGCGCAGGGTGATGTTCGGCTGCGCGAGCGCGAAGCGCAGCACGTCCACGACGCTGTTGGCCGCGTTCGAGAGCGGGTATACGCGGCCGCCCGGCTCCGTCACGGTCATGAGCCCGTGCGCGGCAAACCAGTCGAGCGCCGCCGCGGGCGGGAAGGCCGCGAGCGCCGGCGCGGCAAAGTCCGGCTGCGTGCCGTGGTAGTTTTCGGGCGCGGCGCCGGTGTTCGTCAGGTTGCAGCGGCCGTTTCCGGTCACGGCGAGCTTGCGCCCCACGCGCGCCTGCCGCTCGAAGAGCAGGATTTCGTTTTCCGGTTGCTCGGCGGCGGTCAGCGCGGCCATCATGCCGGACGCGCCCGCGCCGATGACTGCGATCGTCATGGCGATGCTCCGTTTCTATCGTTTTTCCCCTTCATTAAACCACACTTTTCCCGCAAATACAAGAAAACGGAGGGACTCCCTGACGCTGCGCACCCTAAGCCGCCGCCTTGATTGCGCGCGACTGGTGATGCATCTTCTCCTGATTGCGCACGGCCGGTGATGCATCTTCTCACAGAGTGTCTGAGCAGCAGGGGAGCCCGAGGTGGCAAGGCCCGCCTCGGATGGAATCCGGCAAGGCCAACCGGCAGTGCGGTGCACCCTCAAGGGGGAGGCTTTTCTGACGTCACGCACTCTGGCAATTTCGTTCCCGCCTATGCTCGACCGGCGGTGCGGCGCGCTTCCTTCCCGGACAAACAAAACCGGCGGCAGCCAAATGGGCCGCCGCCGGTTTTCGGGCGTGCTGTTCACTTTTTCGGCACATCGCACTCGGGCATCAGCTCGTCGCTCATGACGGCCAGCACGTGCTCAAATGTGGCCAGCTCCTCGGGCGTGAACCGCTCGTGGATGCGGCCGAGCACGGTGTCGATGTAGCTTTGCATGAGGCCGTTGTAGCAGTAGAACTTGTCCGACAGCTTCAGGTGGTATTCCCGCCGGTCGGTGTCGGAGTTCTCCTTGACGATGTAGCCCTTGCGGATGAGGCTGTTGACCTTGTAGGTCGCGTTGGACTGCGAGATGCCGAGAAAATCCGCGAACTGACTGATGGTCGGCGCATCGAGCTCATGGATGACCTCGACGGAGAAGGCCTCCATCGCGCTCAGCGAGCCCTCGCGTTCGCGCACCTGTGAAAACAGGCGGCGAAAAAATTGCAGCTTAAACTTCTCATACACGCTCTGAAAATTCTGCTCCAGCATCGGAAGCTCCCCCTTACTTCTTCGATTCGCACGCATTTTCTTTTCTTTTCTACACCAAAGTGACAAAAAAGTAAAGAGCCGGACGCGGAGAAATTTCCGCGCCCGGCAAAATTGAGCAGAATTTCATGTTTCACGGTGCCTTCGGCCCGTCGTCTGGCCTGGACCCGGCGTCGTCCTCGCCGATGACCTCGCCGGTCGTTTCGATGGCGGTGGCGTTGTCCACAAAGTCGTGCACGGCGTTTTTCACGTCCTTGACAAACACGGCGGCATATACGACGGTGCACAGGTTCTGCACGCCGTCGACGATGAGCGATACGCCCATCATGATTGTGAGCACCTGCTTGCCGTCAAAGGGGTTAAACACCAGCAGGATGCCGAGCACCAGGCACACGACCGTGCACACGAGCGTGACCCACCACGAGTGCGCGCCCATGCGCCGCGAATCGACGGCGACCTGCAGCTTGAACACGCTGTCGACGAGCACGAGCAGGCCGATCATGACCGAGAGGATGTCCGTCAGTGCCGGGGCGCGCCAGAGCATGAGCACGCCGAGAATGATGCAAAACAGCCCCACGGCAAAGTCGAACCGGATGGCCACGCCCTCGACTTCGCGGATGAAATAGAGCACGATCTTCATCACACCGAACACGGCCATGGCAGCGCCGAGAATGCGGCAGATCATGATGAGGGACGTCTCGGGGTTCACAACGAGATAGATGCCGAGCAGCAGGAACATCACGCTGAGCACGACGTAGCTCCACTTGATGCGCTTGAAAATTTTCATGGGATCTCCTCCTTACAGGCCGAGCGGCTCGTCGATGAGCACGACCTCGACCTTGGCCATGTCGAACATTTGCCCCCAGAGCACGAGCAGCGCGTTGCAGCCGCGGCCCTTGCTGCGGCAGTCGAGGCAGCGGTCGGCCGTGTGACACGGCTGGTCGCCGTCAAAGCGCTTCATGTTCTGCACGGCGGCGGTGTTGCGCGCGCGGAACAGGGCGCTGTCAAAGTCCGGGCAGATCTTGTTCGTGCCCGCGACGATGTACACCGTCTTGCCGATGCCGTAGACCATGGCGGCGAGGCGGTTGCCGCGGCCGTCGATGTTGAGGATCTGGCCGTCCTCTGTAATGGCATTGGCGCTGCTGAGATACACGGGCGCGGTCAGCGCTTGGTCGAGCGTGTCGAAGCCCGGCGTGCGCCAGTGCCACCAGACGGTGTTGTGCTTTGTCAGCCGGTCGTACAGGCCGAGCTGGTCGATGGTCTTGCTGCCGCCGATGCCGACGGTGGTCGCGTCGATCGCGCCGTCGAGATAGTCCGCCGCCTCGGCTGCCGTGGCGAAGTGCTGCACGGCAAAGCCGCGGCCGGTCAGGGCGCGGATGGTTTTTTCGATGTCCATGGGACATGCCTCCATATCTGATATTCTGCCCTTATCCTACCATTGTCATCCGCCGCTGTCAATTTCCATTGCGGTTGAATCCGGCGGCGCGGTTTGCTATAATGGCGGCAGAAATACACGGAGGGGAGAGAATTCTCATGCAGTTGCTTTATGCGCTGGCGAAGCTGCGCACACCGTTTTTGGACACGGTGCTCGGCGCACTCACCAACTGCGGCGGCGAGATCGTGTTCATGGCCGTCGCCATCATCGTGTTCTGGTGCGTGAGCAAGTCCTGCGGGTACTATATGCTCACAGTCGGCTTTGTCGGCACGATCGTCAACCAGTTTCTCAAGCTGGTGTTCCGCATCCCGCGCCCATGGGTGAAGGACCCGAATTTTCAGATCGTCGAGAGCGCCCGCGCCGAGGCCACCGGCTACTCGTTCCCGAGCGGGCACACGCAGAATGTCTTTGCCTCCTTCGGCTGCCTCGGCCGCTGGACGCGGCGGACGTGGCTGCGCGTGGTCTGTGCCGTTGTGATCGTGCTCACGGCGTTTTCGCGTATGTACCTCGGCGTGCACTCGCCGCTGGATGTCGGCGTGTCGTTCGGCATCGGGCTCGTGCTGGTGCTCGCGCTCTACCCGCTCTTTCGCGATATTGACAGCCATCCGAACCGGCTCTACTGGCTCTTCGGCGCCATGGCCGTGCTGGGCCTTGCGTACCTGCTCTTTGCCGAGCTTTGGCCGTTTCCCGCGGACGTGGACGCCGCCAACCTCGCCTCCGGCCGCAAGAACGCCTACACGCTGCTCGGCGCGGTGCTGGGCATGACATTTTCCTACTGGCTCGACCGGCGGTATGTGCACTTTGACGTGCGCGCCGTCTGGTGGGCGCAGGTGCTCAAGGCCGTGCTGGGCCTCGCCATCACGATCGGCCTGCGCGCCGTGCTCAAGGCGCCGCTGCTCGCGCTGTGCGGTGGGCACAACATCGCCAACCTCATCCGCTATGCGCTCATGGTCGTCTTCGCCGCCGGCATCTGGCCGATGACCTTCCGTTGGTTCGGCCGCCTCGGACGGAACAAACCCGCGCCCGGCGCGTCAGATTGAATTGACTTGACGGCATAAGTGTGTTACTATTTATCCTATAAAGTTATGTAAACATGCCAACACGGACATAAAGAGGTGCGTATCACATGGACAAACACGCATTGGATCCCGCCTGCCTGCTTGGTGACCGGCTGCAGACGCTCTCGCGCGCGGAGCTGACCGCGCTGGCCGAGGCGCTGTGCCGCATCCTGGCGGAGCGCGGGACATATCACGGCGGCATCCGCCCGGACAACATCAGCCGTGCTTCCGACGGCACGGTCGGTCTCGGTGCACCCGCCCGCACGGACACGAAGGACTGGACGACCGAGGAGCTGGAATTCATGGCGCCCGAGGTCTTCTGGAGCGGCACGCGCGACGCCTCGGCCGATGTGTATTCGATCGGCCTGCTGCTGTATGCGGGCGTGTCGGGCGGCCGCCTGCCGTTTTACCCGGACGACCGGGCCGCGCAGCCCGAGGATCAGGCCGCCGCGCTGCGCCGCCGCATGAACGGCGAGCCGCTGCCCCCGGCGCGCAAGGCCGGCCGCGGCCTCACGGAGATCATCGCACGCGCCACGCAGTGCAAACCGGACGACCGCTACGCCACGCCGGCGGAGCTGTGCGCCGCGCTCGAGCAGTACGACGCCGAGCAGCGCCGCAGCGTGCCGACCGCGCAGGAGATGTTCCATAAGCCGGAGCAGGAGCTCAGCGACGTTGAGCGCATGATGCTCGCCATCCTCACCGAGGAGGCCGCCGCGCCCGAACCGGAGGCCGAACCGGAGCCGGAGACCCCGGCGGAGGAACCTGCCGCCGAGGAAGTCTCTGCTGAAGAGCTTGTGTTTGAGGAGCCTGCGGCCGAGGAAGTCCCGGCAGCGCCGGAGACCGCGCCCGAGGAACCGGCGCCGGAAGCCAAGCCCGAGCCGGAAACCGAAGCCGAACCTGAACCGGAAGCCAAGCCGGAACCGGAAGCCAAAGCGCAGCCCGCGCCGGAGCAGAAGCCCGCACAGCCGCTGCCGAATAAATTCCGCCCCGAAAAGCAGCCGGCGCAGCCGGAGACCCCGGCCAAGCCGAAGCCGGAGCGCAAGCGCCCCGCCCCGGCGAAAAAGCCGGAGGCTTACCGTCCCGCCCCGAAAAAGCGCAAGCCGGACGAGCAGCGCCAGTCGCACAAGGCGGGCATCCTGCTGACCGTGCTCATCCTCTGCGCGGCCGTGCTGGCCGTGCTGCTGCTGCGCTCGCTCGGCGTGTTCGGCACGCCCACCACGGCGGAGACCACCCCGACGCCGACCGTCCCCGTCGAGACCGTCGTCCCGACCGAGACGCCCACGCCCACCCCGACGCCGAAGCCGGAGCCGACGTATGAGGTCGTCACGGCGGACGTCTCCTGGGCGGACGCCGAAGCGGCGGCCGAGGCCAAGGGCGGCCACCTCGTCGTGATCGACAGCGCCGAGAAGTGGACGCGCGTCGCCCAGCTGGCTGACGAGTCCGGCCTGACTTATGTCTGGATCGGCCTGCACCGCACCGACAGCGGCGAGCTCGCCTGGGTCAAGGACAATGTCGACCCGGTCTACAACTGGGCGTCTGGTGAGCCGTCCGTGCACGATACCAACGGCGCCGCCGAGGACTATGTGCTCATCACGCGCACAAACAGTGGCTGGTATTATAACGACTGCATCGGCGATCCCGCTGGCCGCTACCCGCAGTTCTACAGCGGCAAGATCGGCTATATCATCGAGATCGACCCGTAAAATGTGCAAAAAGCTCCCCGGCCATCCGGCCGGGGAGCAATTTTTTTGTGCAGCGTTCAGGTCTGCCAGTCGGTGACCGGCTTTCCGTCGCTGTCGGTGAATGTGCCGCAGGCGATCATGATCAGGTCGACCAGCGCGCCGATGCCGAAGCACCCGGCCGTGAGCAGCCAGAGCACGCCCGTGCCGATCTTGCCGACGTAGAACCGGTGGATGCCGAGCCCGCCGACGAAGATGCACAGCAGCAGCGTGATCAGGCGTGATTTCGGGCTGGCGTTCGGGTCGACGGTCTTCGTCGGCGCCACGGCGCAGCCGCAATGCGGGCAGACCACGGCCTCATCGACCAGCTGCGCGCCGCACTGAGCGCAATATTTCATGGTGTTTCCCCCTCTTTCGCCGCCGCAGCGGCCGCATTTTCTGTCATGTGACAAACATAGTGTAACATTTCCTGCGGTAGTTGTCAATTTCCCAACGGGATACATATCCGCCCGTGCAAAAGCAAAACAGAGGAAGCCGGTCACCCGGCTTCCTCTGTTCGTTTTCACGTTATGCTTTGGGACTGAACTGGTCTTTGCCGACGCCGCACAGCGGGCAGACCCAATCTTCGGGGACGGCTTCCCAAGGCGTGCCGGGGGCGACGCCGTTGTCGGGGTCGCCGGCTGCGGGGTCGTAGACGTAGCCGCAGATGTCACAGACGTATTTCATGGCTGTATCTCCCGTTGCAGTGATTACTCGCCGAAGTAGCGCTTGAGCAGACCCTCGAACGCCTTGCCGTGGCGGGCCTCGTCGCGGGCCATCTCGTGCACGGTGTCATGGATCGCGTCGAGATTGTACTGCTTGGCCAGCTTTGCGAGCTGGAACTTGCCGTCGGTCGCGCCGTTCTCGGCGTCGACGCGCATCTCGAGGTTCTTCTTCGTGCTGTCGGTGATGACCTCACCGAGGAGCTCGGCGAACTTTGCGGCGTGCTCGGCTTCCTCGTGCGCGGCCTTCTCCCAGTACAGGCCGATCTCCGGATAGCCCTCGCGGTGCGCCACGCGCGCCATGGCCAGGTACATGCCGACCTCGGAGCACTCGCCCTCGAAGTTGGCTCTCAGACCGTCGACGATCTCCTTCTGCACGTCGGCCGGAACGTCGGAACCGAACGCCTTGCCCACGCCGACGACATGCTCAGCCGCCCAGGACTTCTCAGCCTTCTGCTCGATGAACTTGGAGCCGTCGACATGGCACACCGGGCACTCGACCGGCGGCTGCTCGCCTTCGTAAACGTAACCACAGACACTGCAAACCCATTTTTTCATAGTCAGATTCCTCCTGATGTTTTTTGATTTCGATTGTTGGTTTATTTGGAAGCGGATCCCTTGTCCGCTTGCTGACAAGTCTTGCACAGCCCCGTGAACGTGATGCTGCACCCGAGCACCTTTGCGTCCGTCGCGCTCTGGGCGAGGGCACACAGCTGTGCCTCCGGCTGATCGGGCAGCGGCACGTCGATGACCCGGCCGCACTGCACGCAGTGCAGGTGCGCGTGGGGGGTTGTGCGGGCGTCAAACCGCTCCTGCCCGCGGAACACGCCGACGCTCATCGCATCGCCCTCTTCGGCGAAGAGACTCAGGTTCCGGTACACCGTGCCGAGGCTCAGGTTGGGGTAGTCCGGCTTGAGCTGCTGGTAGAGCTCCTGCGCGGTGGGGTGGGCGGTCGTCGCTGCGAGGGCTTCGAGGATGACCTGCCGCTTTTTGCTGTTTTTGCGTGTGGGCATCGAAGCACCTCCTTGCAAATCAGTAACAAGAATTATTACTGATATGAAGATACCACAGGAAACCGTATTTGTAAAGCCCTTTTTGCGAATGATTCTCAAGATTGTGCATTCTGCTGTATTTTCCGTGCCACGCATCGGTGTTTTTGCGCAAAAATATCGGCCGCGCGGGACACCGCGCGGCCGGATTGTGTGGCGGATGCGGTTTACCGCCGGCAGACGTTGGCCGTGATGCCGCACAGCGCCTGCGCGCACTCCATGTCCCACTTGCCCGAGCGGGCAATGTCGTCGATCGAGAGGATGCCCGCGAGCTTGCCGCCCTCGGTCACGGGCAGGCGGCGCACCTGCGCTGTGCGCATGGTCTCCATCGCGCGGCGGATGTCCGCGCCCGCCTCGACCGTCACAGGGTCGCGCGACATGATGCTGCGCACGGTCACGGCGCCCGGGTCGCCCCCGGACGAGACGCAGCGCACCACGATGTCACGGTCGGTGAGCATCCCGGCGAGCGTGCCGTCGTCCTCGCACACGGGCAGCGCGCCGATGCCGCGCATGCGCATCAGCCGCGCGGCGGCGACGACCGGCTCATCCGGATGCGTCACGGCGGCAGCACCCGTCATGTAATTGCGTACCTGCATGAAAACACCCCCTTTGGCCGGAAGCTCCGTCTGCGGAGATTCTCGCCCGCCGGGGGCGGTTTTATACCTATTATAATATGTCGCACCGTGTCGGGCCCGGTCACTGCACGAGCCGGGCGAGCGCCGGCCCGGCGCTCTCGCCGAACAGGCGCACGGCGCGTATGGCCTCCTGCAGCGTGTTGCCGCTGCTGCCGACCTCAATGATGAGCGACCCGCGCGTGAGGTGCTGGTTGTAGCGCTCGTTGACGAGCGTGATCGGCCGCATGAGCGTCGGGTGCGCGGTGTTCACCGCGTCCTGCAGGTACACTGCCAGGCGCAGATTCTCCTCCCAGTACGGGTGGTAGAGGCCCGAGGCGTTCGTGCCCACGAGCAGCATCACCTGCGAGCACGCGGCGTCTGGCAGCTCGGCCACGGTCTTGTAGACCACACTGTCCGAGCACAGCGCGTCGCGGTGCAGGTCAATGACGATGCGCAGGCTCGGGTACTGGCTCAGGTACGCCTGCACGGCGGCGCCCGAGCGGTTGTACGAGCCCGTGTAGCTCGGGTAGTCGTAGATCGTCCGGTCGTGCAGCACCTGCAGGCCGGCGGCCCCGAGCGTGTCGGCCAGCACGTCGCCCACGTGCACGATATTATAATTGGTGTCCTCCGTGCGGCACGTGTCGCTCGCGGGGTAGAGGTCGCGCCCCGCAGGGGTGAAGGCCTCGCTCGCGTGCGTGTGCATGATGAGGATCTGCGGCTCGCCCGCCGGCAGCGTCACGGCCGGGCCCTGCTGCAGCAGGGCCGCCGCGTCCACCGCGATGTCCGTCTCATTCTTGATGCTCAGCCCGCCCGCAATGCTCGTCGCCACGATCGGCAGCCCGTCGGCCGTCGTGGTCGGGGCGTCCTCGGCGGTGTCATCGTCCGCGGTGGGGGTTGGTGTCGCCTCCGGTGCGGGCGTGGACGCGCTGAGCGCTGCCGCTGCCTCCGGTGTGGGGGAGACGTCCACCGGCGGAGCACCCAGCTCCATGCGCACCGATGCCGCCAGCAACTGCTCCGGGTCGAGCCAGAGCCGCAGCCTGTCCGCGAGCGGCGCGCCGCCCGCCGCAGCCGATGCGATCTGCAGGCCGAAAACGGTCAGCCCCACACAGGCCAGTTTTTGCCGCAGCGTCATATCTGCTCACCTCCGATTGCATTCTCCACAATATATATGGTTTCGGGGGTGGAATTATGTCACCGCATCTGCTATACTAAGGACAGAAAAATCTTGAAGGAGGCGTCGTCATGACGATCACATACCGTCCGAAAGGTGTCTGCTCCCGCCTGATGCGGGTGGAGGTGGAGGACGGAATTATCCGCCAAGTTGAGGTGCAAGGGGGGTGCAGCGGCAATCTGCAGGGCATTTCGCGGCTCCTGGTGGGGATGCCGGTGCAGCAGGCCATCGAGCGTATGGAGGGCGTGCGCTGCGGCGGCAAGCCGACCTCCTGCCCGGACCAGCTCGCCAAGGCGCTGCGTCAGGCATTGTGAGGCGGGAAAAAGATTAACATAATTCTTTCAAATAATAAAAATAGTTGACATAATGCAAGTTTGCAAGAATTTTTTGCGAACTTGCATCTTTTTATTTTCGTCACTTTGTACGGTACGCGCACAAGGCCGCCGAGCTGCACGCTGCACGCCTTGCCGTCGCGGCCCATCGCCGCCACCACGCCGCAGAAGCCGTCGTTCGCGGCGCACTTGCTCACCGTGCCGTTGGCGGATACCTTGACGACCTTGCCCTCCTCGGCTCCCGTGCCCGCCGCAAAGGTGGCGCACCACGCGCCGATGCCCTCGTAAGAAATGCTCATCTCATTTCCTCCTTTTTTCTTCGTTATTTATTCCAAAAAGCGCTCCGCTTTTTTGGTCTCTCTGCTCACACGCAGAAGTCGCGCTCGTTCTCCTCGCGCTTCTCACGCGGATCAACGATCTGCACATTCGTGCCGAGCTTTTTTGCCGCCCGCGCGCCGAAAGCCTTCTTGAGCTCCAGCAGCTCGCGCTCGCCGAGCTTTTCGGTCACGCTCTCGGCCACCGCACCGTCAAGCGTCTCGTCGGCTACCAGCATCAGCCGTCTTACCTCGCGCCGCAGCGCACCGAGGTAGCTCTTGCCAAGCGCGGAGAATGTCTCCAGCTCCTCCAGCTCACGCATCTGCGCGCGGCTGCCGCACGCGCGCACCATCGCCTTGAGCGAGCCCTCGCTCTGACCGAAGCGCTTGACCACGCCCGCCGCTCTCTGCGCGGGCACCGCCACAAAGCTCCACTCATAGGCGTCCGTGATGTCGCTGAGCACCGCGTAGCACAGCTTCCCGCCGTAATACTTTCCGCGCTCGTGCTCGCAGAGCCCCGCGTCCTTTCCGCAGATTGAGCAGCTTCGCTTCGCCGCGCTGCACCCGACGCTCACTTCTTTTTTGATGCCGCCTTCGATCTCCGCGATCAGCTCCGCGTTTTTCTCCGTGCGCAGCATATAGGCCCAGCCCTTGCACCAGCAGTATTTGTCGCCCGCCGTCGTGCGCGTCTCCTCCTCGATCACCTCCGCGCGGTAAATGCGCGCCGTCTGTCCGCCCGCCGACCAGCTGTGGTCGAAGATGCCCGTCCTGCCGATGAACAGCTCCGAGAGCTTCTCCAGCGCCGCACGGTCGAAGCGCTCAAAGTCGCGATCCACCTCGTTGTCGCACAGCTTCACCGCAAAGGTGTAGACCTCCTCCGCGCGCAGTTCCTTCTTCGCAAAGCGGTTGATGCGCGCCAGCTCCTCCGCCGTCACGGCGATGCCCGCTTCCTTTCCTTTCTCGCTCAAGTCTGTTCCTCCCTCTCGTCATTTTCCAGTCGGAGCCTGCGCGCCTGCTCGCGGTACAGCTCCGCCTTGGCCTCCTCCACAAGGTCCTGCAAATTGATGTCGTCCCACTCCACGGCAAAGCGGCAGCCGTAGCCGTGCAGGCGCAGCCACAGCCGGCACACGCGCTCCACCATCGGCGTGAGCGTGCGCCGCAGCGCTGTGATCTCGCTCGTGAGCATATCCGCCTGCTGGCTGCTCATGCGCTCGGTGGACGACCAGCTCAGCCCCAGCAAAAACGGCGGCAGGCCGGTCTTAGCCACCAGCTGCTCGAGGATCTGCCGCACCGGCACCTCGCAGTCGGGCATCACGTTGTCCGCGCCGATGGCGCGGATGCTCACGTCTCACAAAGTCGCGCACGCTCCCGCCGCGCGTCTCCTGCATCGCGCCGGACCACTCCTGCGCCAGCAGCTCGGCCCGCTCGCGCGCCAGCGCGCCGTCCGGCTCCTCGCCCTGCGGCTTGTAGACCACCGCGAAGCGCACGTTGCCGCAGCGCTCCCAGTTCTGCCCCACCGCGTAATAGATGCGCGAGAGCAGCTCCGCCATAAAGGGCATTGAGCGCAGCAGCGACACGCCGTAGGGATTCTCCGACTCCGGCAGCAGCGGCGTGATTCAGTACAGGCTGATAATCCGGCAGCAGCGGCGTGAAAAGCACCAGCTCCTGCCGCGGCAGCTCGCGCAGCCTCCCCGCCGCGTCGTAGCCGCAGAACCGCACATCCAGCGCCGTCTCGCCCTCGCGCAGAGCCAGCTGCTCCACGCGGTGGCACAGCACCGCCGCGATCTCGCGTCCTTCCGCGTCCGGCACGATCTCGCCCACCGCGCGCCCGTTCGTCAGCAGCGAATCCAGATACTTGTCCAGAAAGGCGTTGAAGCCCACCTGCGCGTGTCCCACATTCACCGTGCGCAGGAATTCGCCCAGCTCCTCCTGCGCCCGCTCGTCCTCACACAGCACGCGGAAGCCGCCGCTGAGCCTCACCAGCTTTCCGATCGCCGCGTCCACGATCGGCACCGCCTC
>OHAJ01001760.1_pt1 | contig 15557 bp, 9 predicted proteins | sample 1577101 | NCBI WGS metagenome assembly OHAJ01 (sample SAMEA3541531, study PRJEB24748) | human gut metagenome | biome: human gut; feature: human-associated habitat; material: faeces | place: China | collected 2012
GCAGCGTTGTCGGCGGCGGCACTCAGGGCGTTATACCTTTAATACCCCATATTGTTCTAAAATCACATCTGTTTCTTCATGTAATATCAACATTCCATCATGTATCAGATAAATATCATCACACAATCCTTCCAGATCTGAAGAAATATGTGAACTGATCAGGATGCTTCTCTCCGGCTCTTCTTCCATATATTCTCTTAAAATGTCCAGCATCGCTTCCCTTGCTCCGACATCAAGTCCTGCTGTCGGCTCATCCATCATTAAAAATTCTGCCTGGTGTGTCAATGCAATGATCAGATTCAATTTTGCTTTCGTATATCAAAATCAATGCGGAGGAATTGGCACCAAATGTACCAATACCGCGTACCCAGAATTCGGAAAAGTCACTACCCGGTTCTCCGCTTCGGGTCACAGCGATGATGCCGGGAACGTTACCACCCAGCATATTGGATACAGAAGTAGCCGGCACATCTAATGCCGCAGGCTCGATAGTGGTAACCGCACCCGTAAGGGAAATCTTCTTCTGGCTTCCCTCGCCCACAATGACAACCTCATCCAAATCGCTGACCTGTGGTTCCAGCACAATCTTAATATTCTCCTTACTCATCGTCACTTTATAGCTATAAGGCTTATAGCCTATAAAAGTAACAGTCAGTACTTCACCTTTAGAAAGACCTTGCAGACGAAACTTACCGTCCAGATCTGTTGCAGTTCCTTTCGAACGGTCTTTGTCTACAGTGATCGAGGCACCGATAATCGTTTCCCCCTTTTCGTCCATCACCGTTCCGGCGACCATATAACCTTTTTCATTGGTTTGTGCTGATATGGTGGCAGAACACACAAAGAGCAGCAACATCATGATTACATTTATTGTCAATTTCATATCTATCTGGTATTAGATTTACTGAATGGTAAATTTCCGGACCATACCTGCGTTACATTCAACAAAATACAGAGATCCGTTTGAGTCAAAGCCGAGATCATAAGGCCATTTTAACGATGATTCCAAGGGTTTTCCGTCAACAACAGCCAGATTTCCCTTACGCCCTGCGACAGTTGATACAATGCCATCCTCCAATTTCCTTAATAAACCGTTTCCTGTATCGAGAAAGTACAATACGCCCGAATCATCTACTGCAAGACCTGTAACTGTACTCATCATGGCATCTTCTCTGTTTCCGTCCATAAATCCGTTTGTTCCGTTGCCAATATAATCCTCAAAAGACTTGCCATCGGAAGAAATCTTCAGGATTTTATTACTTAGATTGGCAGATACATAGAAGCAGTCATTTACTTTATCCCTCGCTATAAAACACCAACTGGTAAGTCCCCCCAGGTTTCCTAATTCAGCATTGAGTATTTCCACTTCAAGGCTTTCCAAATTGACTCTGCCGAATTTACCGCTGGTATCACAAAAATAAAGGAACTGATCGTCATCGCTTAAAACACAGTCAGCCACTCTTCCCGTTACCTCCGTACCCAGAGTATTCAGTATCTTCGACATCTGCCATCCTTTTGCCCGATTGAAAGCGTAAACAGCGTGTGTTCCGTCATACTGGATGCCATAAGCTGTTTCACGATTTTTGGTAGCACCCAAACCGCCGAATTTTATTCCCGAACAAATGGTCGTAACTCGGTTCTCTTTCTCAGAAACCAGCCGCACATTGGTCTGATCGGTGCTTACAAGTATATTATCGTCAGCTATCATACACATTCCGCGTATTACTCTGAATTTAGCCTCAGCCAATGTACCGTCTGCATTTTCGCCGGTATTACCGGTTCCGGTTATGGTCGTAATCTGCTCCATCCTGGTATACTTGAACAGAGAGGGCAGTTCGCCTTTGTACTCCGAGCCGATCACTACAGACACCTTGTTCTGTCCGTCATTTTGTTTAGGAGTCATACCGTAAATACAATCTCCGTTAGAGCTGATTAGTCTCGCAGTGTCTTTCTCTCCGAAATATACTTTTATGCGGGACAGGTCCGTTCCAAAGTTTTTTCCGGAGATAACAAACTGAGTGTTGTAAACACCGGAATCAGGTTCGATCAGAGATACGACTACAGGCTGATTCGGATCAAAAGCTTTTGGAGGTATCCCTTCATTGACAAACTTGTAGTCGTCCGCACATGAAGTGAAGAAAAGCAAGGAGCAGAGACTCCAATGTAACAAATTGTTTTTCATGTAATAATAAAATAAAATTAATATATAAGATCAACTATTTCTCCTGAAGCCCTGGAAGCAGGTGACACTATCCTGATGTCTCCCCTCAAAGAGAACGAGACAAAATTAGAGGTATTCCACTAGAATTATAAGAGGTAAATCGGGCAAAAATAGGAGGTAAATTAGGCAATAGACCAGGGGAAATCGGCATGAACGATTCACGATACATTACATTAATTAGCTTATTGTCAATGGGATAGCCTAATAAAGGGATAGCAGTACGGTTTCCTGTTCATCATTGCATACAACATATCTCCATCTGGTTTTTACCATTTTTTTATTGTATTTTTGTCTTAAAGATCACCTTATATGATAACGTATATGCAAAGAATGTACTTTATACTCATAGCTTACCTACTGCTGGGTTATTATGACAGCTATGCACAGCCTTATCTCCTTAAACATCTTGGAGTAGAAGACGGCCTATCCAACAATTATGTGACCAATATCACACAAGATAAACAAGGATATATCTGGATTGCAACAGAATCCGGACTGAGTCGGTTTGACGGACGGAACTTTACTACTTACAAGGATAATGATTCCGGGATCATCAGCAACGCATTAAATGCCCTGCTATATGACGAAGAAGAGAATGCTCTATGGATCGGACTCAAGGACGGACTGAGCAAACTTGACTGTTCTACTTATCAATTCACCAATAATATAGCAGACAGCATAGCCAGCAATATTGTTGCGCTGGCACATTCGGCCGATAATAAGGGGATATGGATCACCAACCACTATGGCGGAACTATATATTACAATAAACAGACGAAGCAATTCTCACCCTTCTCCCACAAAAATATTAAGGATTTATACGATTCAAGCTGGTGCTCCTTCGATAATGGTCATGGAAGCCTGTACATAGGACACGCCCAAGGAGGACTAAGTATTATTGATTTAAAGAGTAAAACCTGCAAGAACTATCGCAATGATCCGCACAATCCCAAAAGTCTGCCGGGCAACAGTGTATACTGTATCTATATTGATCATTCCGGAAATATATGGATTGGAACCAATCAGGGACTTGCCTTATTCAATTCTCAAACAGAGGAATTTCTCACTTTCAAACATGAGTTCGGTAATCCGCATTCTCTGATAGCAGACCATATTTATTGCATCAAGGAGATGAACGACGGAACACTATGGATAGGGGCAGATATAGGAGGAATCAGCATACTCGATTTGCACAACATCACCTTCATGAATCCGAAGAGTGTGAAATTCACCAATATCTCCGCATCCAATGATGAAAGCGGACTTTCATCCAGCAATATAAGAAGCCTGCTGCAAGACTCTTTTGGTAATATCTGGATTGGTAACTATAGCAGCGGCATAAACTTCATCAGTCACACGAAGCCTGTATTCCATACGCTTCCTTATACTACAGAAAAAGGAAAAACGCTAAAAAACAAACCGGTATGGGGAATCAGCACGGACAAAGAAGGACAAGTATGGGTCGGGAGCGAAAATGAAGTCGCAATATTCAAAGACTATCAGCTCACGAAAACTCTAAATATTACTCCGTTCCTCAGCAGACCTTACGGGCAAGTATTTTCCCTCAGAAGTGATCAGAAACAAACATTCTTACTGGGGATTTATGATGACGGCCTGTTGAAGCTGAATACAAAAACGAACCGAATTGAACGCATTCCATTAGGTATGGACAACATTGATATCATCACCTTCTTTGAAGACTCCGATGGTACCATGCTGATAGGTGCTGAATATGGCGTATATATTTATGAAAACGGTACAGCTCGTGTCGCAGAAGAAATCACCAATCAACTTTATGCCCGTTCCGTATATGGCATCCTTCGTGATCGCCAAGGGAAATTATGGATCGGAACATACGGAGGAGGCATTTCCATCTTTGACAAAGACAATAAGTTAACAATGCGACTCAATACAGATAATGGCTTCTGCTCCAACGCAATCAACCAACTCTACCTCAACTCCCAAGGAGAAGTGTGGGTTGCAACACGTAACGGGATTGCGCATATTAAGAACACGATGCAACCGGAACACTTTGAGGCATATAACTCCATGCATGGTCTGGATGATAATTTTGTCCGCGCCATTCAGGAAGATAAAGCAGGCAATATCTGGATAAGTACCAATGACGGCATTTCTCGCTGGAATTCGAAAAAACAATTATTCGAAAACTATAATCATCACGATGGCATACCGGCAGGTAACTTTATAGAAGGATCAGCCTGCTCCACCGAAGACGGAATACTTTATTTTGGCTCATTAAACGGAGTCTGTTACTTTGATCCTAAAGAACTGATAACCGAACATCAGGTAGCTCCCGTACAAATTACCGAATGTAAAGGATTCAACAGACAGATAGAAAGCCACAACGCCGGAGTTTTAATTCCTACAACTAACGGAAACATTGATTTGCCTTATAATCAGAATTCTTTCCGAATCTCATTCACAGTCCCCGACTACTCTCAAAGCCAGCTGGTAGAATATGCCTATATGATAGAAGGATTAGAAAATGTATGGGCCAACACCCAAGGAGAGAATCAGGTTACATTCCGTAATATTGCTCCCGGAGAATATACTTTCAAAGTAAAAGCGAAACTGAAAAATCAGGATTGGGATGAAGGGCATATCGCCTCCATGACAGTACATATCCACCCTCCCTTTTGGCTTACATGGTATGCCAAACTGTTTTATTTCATTATTATATGCATCGCCATATATTTATCTCTCCGCACCTATAAACGCAAGTTAAACCTGGAAAGCTCTCTTGAACTGGAAAGGAAAAACAGCCAGAACAAACAAGAACTAAACAATGAACGGCTACGATTCTATACCAATGTCACTCATGAACTACGGACTCCATTGACACTGATTCTGGGCCCTTTGGAAGATTTGCTGAACGACCCCGATCTGTCTCCACGTTATAATCAAAAGATCAGCATCATCCATAGCAGTGCTATTCGCCTGTTAAACCTGATTAACGAGTTACTTGAGTTTCGTAAAACCGAAACTCAAAACCGACAATTAACAGTCAGCAAAAGTAATCTTGCCAATCTGATCACTGAAATTGGATTACGCTATAAGGAACTGAATCAAAACAAAAAAGTAACATTCCACATTGATATTGAAACAGAGAAGACCCAACTCTATTTTGATACAGACATGATTACGAGTATCGTTAATAATCTGCTATCCAATGCTATAAAATATACACCAGAAGGTGATATCAGACTTGCACTTCGCACTATCACCGAGGAGAATAATTTATACACAGAAATAGAAGTCAGCGACACCGGATATGGAATAGACTCCGAAGCCCTTCCACATATATTCGATCGCTACTATCAAGCCAAAGGCAAGCATCAAGCATCCGGAACCGGTATCGGACTCGCACTGGTAAAATCACTGGCAGAGCTCCATCAAGGTATTTTAAACGTAAAAAGCGAAACCGGAAAAGGAACGTCTTTTACTTTCCGCATCCTGACTGAGAACACATATCCTGATGCCTTACACAAAGAAGAGGGAGAAGAGCCACTCAATATGACAGAAAATGATGTAGACACGGAGGATAGCAAAGAAGAAACAGATACCCGCCCTATCATACTCGCAGTAGAGGATAACGATGATATCCGTGAATACATCGCTTCTTCCTTTCACGCTAATTATCAAGTCATAACCGCCATCAATGGTAAGGAAGGATGGGAACTGGCACAGAAATATATTCCCAATATTATTATCAGTGACATCATGATGCCTGTCATGGATGGTATTGAGCTCTGTCGCTCCATAAAGGAAGATATGCGCACCAGTCATATCCCTGTAATCCTGCTGACAGCCAAAGATTCCATTCAGGACAAAGAAGAAGGTTACGATAGTGGAGCCGATTCTTATCTGACAAAACCGTTCAGTGCCAAATTACTTAACAGCCGTATCCATAATCTACTGGAATCCCGCAAGAAACTGGCACAGCAAATAACAGCCCATACACAGGAGCTAGAGCCCAAAGCCTTACAGGAGCCTATGGAACCTATAGAACTCAACAAACTCGACAGAGAGTTTCTTGAAAAACTAACTCACATCATCGAAGAAAATCTGGATGCAGAACTTGATATTCCTTTCATGACAAGCAAAATAGGAATGAGCCATTCCACCTTCTACCGGAAAGTGAAAGCATTGACCGGGATATCCGCCAATGAATTTATCCGTAAAGTAAGACTCAAGAACAGTTTGCAATTGCTGCTAACAGGAACATACAATATCTCGGAAGCCGCCTACATGACAGGTTTCAACAATGTTTCTTACTATCGCCAATGCTTTAAAGACGAGTACGGAATGTCACCTACCGAATATTTAAAAAGTTGCCGGTAACGCAAGTAACTGATACATCAAAGTGCGTGCCATACGCTCCTGCCCTTTGGTGTCGGGATGCAAACGGTCATAGCCGGCATCATAGAAATAAATAAGCTGCTCTTCAACCATCGGATTCATACCTGTCACTGCATTAAAGTCTATGACAGGTATTCCCCATATATTTCCTGCCTCCTTAATAGCCTGCACATAAGCATCTATATATTCTCCGCAACCATTCTGATAGCTTTCATCCGGCTGGACATTCTTATCGCCGAAGTTAGCCAACGAACGATGCAAAGGAGTCAGCAGAACGATCTGCTTATCCGGGAAAAGTTTCTTCAGTTGAGTGATTCCTATATTAATACGACCTCTATAAGTGTCTTGAGTCATGACAGGCGTACGCTTTTTCCGCGTCACCATCTTCTTCATCTCACCGTGAGCAGACAGCACTTGCTCTTCTTGTTCCGTAAACCACTCACCGATAGGCACACTACTATTATAATCGTTTGTCCCCATAAAAACCAGGATAGCATCGACTTCTCCGCCATGTTCTTTCTTCAGCTTTTCCGCCTGACGGGGTACATCATCCCACTGCCTTCCACTAATGCCGTAAACAAAAGGAGTGATCCCCAGCCATTCTTTCAGAAAGTCCCAGTACTTCTTTATATTATCACCGTAGCAATTCGGGTCTGTGATGGAATCTCCGATGTATCCTACTTTCTTGCCTTGCCAGGGATGCTGAATACAACCTTGTTTATTTTCAGAAAAGTCATTTGTTACAGATGCTTGCTCTTGTCCATACGCCAAACAAGAGGAGAGAAACAAAACTGTGCATATGATCAGAAACCTGTTTTTCATTGTTTTATTCTATTAATAATGAGGTACTCGTATTCAAGTATGGAAATGCAGCCTCAAAAATAGACAGTTTAAGCGAAAGTAGCAAGAATAAAAACAAGAAGATAAAGATAGTACCTTCTTCCCCCGTTTGCAGGGCAACTATAATCTGATTGCAGGACATATATAGCCAATGTACAGGGTAACTATCTCCTGCACGTTGGACATATATGTCCTGCACGCTGGGCATATATGCCCTATAAATACTTCATATATCTAATACACAGACTTATTTTGTGTACATCTTCAATCGGATATATCCTTCTTTCGACTGATTCTTCAATGCAATCCCGATACGTGTATATGCAGGAGAGTTCACTTCAATCGTTTCGGAAGTAAACGCCACTTTACCGGATGCCTCAATAGCTACAATCATCTGTTCGGAATCTGTAGCCAGCAGAAGATGTGTATCGTCCAGGACTTTCCAGTCGGCTCGTGTCGTTATGGCTGTTTCGAATCGGATCGGTGTTTTCGCTGTAAATTCATCACCGACCGTAAAGTTGCCTTTGCCCTGGCGGTCGTAAACGAAAGTACGAATGAGCTTATCCAAATTGGGGGTGGAATAAGCAGAGGTATAGTCAATACTGAATACATCTTTTTCGTTCGTAAATTCTTTCTGTAACACAACGCCTTTCGCTTTCCCACCCGAGGACTGCGTTCGTCCGTCTACTACAGGAACCGGATGGCCGAATGATCCTTTTATCTTATATTTCTGAGGAGCGTCTCCGTTAAAATAATCTCCGGGATAGGAGTTCGGACCACCCTGATCACCAACCATCGTTTCACTTCCCAAAGCTACGGCATAAGAACCGACATCATTGTGGTTATGATTCTCCGCATTGGTCCCCCCCTTGGCTGATATGGCCAGACGACAGGAAGTTCCACCGGCAGGACGAGCAATCAAAATACCTGCCTGCTCATAATAAGCACGCAAAGCATCCGACTCTTCCTGCAATACCTGACGGATTCCATCTGTCATTCCAACCTTTGCAACCTGACTTGTGAAAAGTTCGAGAAGGTGAAGGGACAAGTTGTTTCCTTTGGGTAAAACAGGCTGTTCTTCGGCAGAAGTAATACCCAGCGCCCGGTCGCAGTAACTGAGAATAAACCTGTCCGGTGACAAACCCATGCGACAATCCGAATAGGCGGGGCACACTCCTTCATTCATCTGTATCTTCTTCCCATACCGGGCGATACGGACAAACTTGGGAGTCTGAAAGAAATCTATCTTTCCCTGCGTTGCCCGGTATACTTCTTCACGCAACAGAATGTAGGCACGGAAACCATAATTATAATAACCTACCCCTTCATTCCATACACATTATACTTCTCGGCTGCCGCAACAAAGTAAGCACGTTCCTCCTTATCGGGCAACAAGGCAAGAGCCGCACCGGTAACACCCGCCAGACACACAGAGTTCCAGTTATTGGTAGCGGTGAACCACCAAAATGGTTTTGTCTCTTCCAGGCAACGGTAGACCGGACGGAAAACCTTCTCACGGAAAGCACACTGCACCCGCGCCCTTACCTCCGGCGACAGACGATCGTCCAGCATGGTAACACACTGAGCAATACCGTTTCCGGCAGTAGCAACCACCAAGTCTACATAATAATCCGTTCCTTTGTAATTCTTCAGACTGCGGTCGTGGGCAGGAATAGACCAAGGCTTCTGACTGCAAAGAGCCACCAGAGCTTTTTCGATGGCAGGGACATAACGCCTCTTATTTTCAAGGCATTCAGCCAAAGTCAGCCTGTACAGATATTGATAACGGGCATTCATCATATTCTCTCCGGGCAAACGAACATTCGCCTTATTCAGATGCAAGTACAATGAATCGACAAAAGGGGGCATCCCCTGCTTCAACAAAGCAGGCGCTTCTTTTTCCAGAAGTTGTTTAGCGTCGTCACTCTCTTTTATCTTATTCCAGAAAGTTCGGTCTTTATAAGACGTTCCTATCCCCTGCGGTCGATCGGGAAGCATAGCTGCAATTTCCTGAATACGGTTCTGCGGGATAGTAGCATTCTGCTTCGGAGCATCCTTTGCCATACGATACATTTCTGTTCCGGCAAGCAGGAAAGCACCCGGTCCGTATACTTCTGTCATATTGCGGGTTACCTTCTTTGGGTCGGCACCGATAGGTTGTACATATCCCAGTTTACCGTTTTCTTCTACTGCAGAAAGTAGTGCTTTCCATCCTTTCTCTACTACAGGCAGGAACTTTTCCTTTGGTAAAAGTCCCTCGTTCAGTCCATAGGCAAGAGCATATACGAAGAAACCGCTACAGCTTGTTTCGGGTGATGGATAAGCGTCCGGATCGAGCAGACTTGCACGCCAAAAACCGTCATAACTTTGTAAATTAGCGATGCGGTAACAGAGTTTCTGAAACAGTTCCTGATAGAACGGACGGTATTTGCTCTTGGCAGGCAGTTCACGTAGCATTTCTACAAGTCCGCCAAGCACCCAGCCATTGCCCCGTCCCCAAAAGACTTTGGCGCCATTACTTTCTTTCATATCAAAATAACGGTGGTCACGGTAAAAGAGATTTTCTTCTTTATCGAACAGGAAGTCGTAAGTCGCTTTGTACTCTTTATCCATAAAGCGAATGAACTTCTTATCACCGGTGATATTATAGAGTTTCAGATAAACGGGAGGTGCCATGAAAAGAGCATCGCACCAAGTCCAGTGTTCTAATGTCGTGGCATCTCCATAAGTCAATTGAAACGAACCCGAAGGAGGATTGGCGACCACCCACTCCGTACGCGCCAGAGTAGGAACAATCATGTCCTTTTGCTTGTACTTTTCGTACAGATACAGATAGGTTTGAGCAATACAAATATCATCTGCATGATACATCCGTTTATCTACCTGCCAATAGTTACGACTTCCCAGGCGGGTCAGCCATTTATAATAGAAATCATCCTGATCGTCCCTCTCGGCGATTTCTGCCCAATAAGCAAGTCCCAGGAAAAAGGTGGCATTCACCCAGTTGAGATCACCATAAACAGCTCTGTTGTAATGACCGATCTGCCAATCGGCTACCCTACGCATCGATTGCTTCACTTCGGACCTGGTCAACGGTTGTGCATGTGTCGTACATAAATAACTTATGCATAAAACAAAAATCAAAAGTAGTTTCTTCATAATATACTATATATATTTTTTTTACAGGGCAAAGAGATCAGGACTTATTCTACAAATATAGCCCATTTTCTCTATTTGAAAAACCAATCCCTAATATTCCATAATTTGCGGAAAACATTTTACCTAAAATAGTTTATATGCTTTGGATGCACCGGCATAGATACCGGTATTTCTAAAATCACATAAGACAGTCTTTCGCTCGTTGGATATTTTAGGAATCAGTAATTCTACTTTAATACAAGATTGTGTCTGTCCGGGATCAGCAATATGCAATTCCGCATTGCCGCTGTGTCCATCTTTAAGCATCAATGCACAGGCTTTATCCACACTGACAGAAAGCTCTCCGTTGCGGAATGTACCCTCTTTATAGAACACCATTTGCCATATTCCCAATTTCGTATGCCTTACTATTTGCATGGAATCTGTATTCGCCAAAATTTCGACGGGACTCTTCCTGTAGTTATTCATCTTGCGAGCAGAATGAATCCCAGGCACCACGATATAGGCATAGGTAGCATTCCGGGGATTACAACCATGATTAAATCCCAAAGTAAAGACCTCTTGCTGCTGCTCATTTTTAGATTCAGTATGATTAATGCTGTACCACGATCCCGTCTGCATCTTCTTGCTCAAAAAGAGATTTCCGCCGGCGGGAAAGACATAACCAATTCCATTGTGCAATACCCATTCGGGAGAATCATAGACGAAATCTCCTTCTTTCACCATCGACTGCTTCTTACTTTGTGACAATATGACCTTCTTTTTCAAAAGCAAACATTGATTGATAGTAGTACATACCGACACACCGGCTGTCGAATTAATCCCCGCTCCCAAACAAATGATTTCATCATCGAAAAAGAACCAGGACTTTTTAGCTGCGGTATTTATACCGGCATAAGTATCAAGATATGAATAGACTGACACACCATAAAGACTATCAGAGACTCCTCCTGCAAATACGGAAGTTCCCCTCGTTTGCCAATCAATTACAGTTCGTGGAATGGTATCCAGTTGAGGAGCAGTCACTCCAGGAATACGATTCCAGTTCCATACCGGAAAGATGCGGGCGTACTCGCTCCCTTCGGTCACGATGTTTGTACATCCGTCGGACATAAAATAGGTTTTCAGATTTTCACCATTCCCATATTCGCATCGCATGGTACGATTGGAAACCATACGAACGTCAAATGTATAGTGGGGACGGACATGAAGAGCATAGTCTCCTCTGAAATAATGAGTGTGTAACGGCTTTATTCCATAGTTGGCAGACTTCTTGCCCTCCAATCTGGCTATAATCGCATTGTATTCATCAGTATGCGCCGGGTCGAGCTCCAGCATTCGTTTGGCAAACAAGGCGGCATGACTCTTTTGGGTAGCATTATCACGGCTCACTCCTCTTCCCAATACATCGAAAAGCATGTATTGTCCACGTATAACCTGATAATAAGTGCCGCACATAAAATGCCTCAGAAATTGTATTCTCTCATCATCCAATGCATATTTCGTTCCTTTGGTGTAAAGAGCTACTTGTGTTACTCCTTTCAGTATTTCGTCTCCATAACCACCGATATAAAGCTGCACGCCATGCTGAAAATAGCTGTTGTCATGCTGAAATCCTTCTTTCACAGTATATGAGAGAGGACTATAAGCATTCTCAACAGCCGTTTTCAAGTCAACATCATTCTTTTGGAGGCAAGCTCTATAAATCCAATGTAAAGCAATATCCGTCCGGTTGGCTCCAGTCCATTTGGCAGGATGACCACCATCTTTCCGCATACGTTGCAAGACCTTTGTCTCCAATACTTCCGGTATCTGCCTTTTACCAACGCGCATCTGAATAAGCAAAACACCGAGTTTTTGCGGCTCGGCAATCTGATTATACCACCAGTTATTACAATGTGGATTACGATGATGCCAATACTCCAAGCCCTTTACTATCTTATGATACAAATCTTCATTCTGATAATAGGAATTCTTTGGATGAGTATAAGCAAATACAAAGTCATACAACCGGTCCACATGAATAAGAGGCATCCAGTTAGTACGATCCCGGCGGGCATAATCTATATCTATAAAACACCCTTGGACATCATCGTACAGTTCCAGGGCTTTGTCAATATTCGGATTTTCCGCAACCCCATCCCGAATCTTCTTCATTAGAATATCAAAATCATCATTCTGCAAGGCGGACGTACAAATAGAGGGGCAAGGTAAAACCAAATCCCAAGGACTCCATGCCAGCAATAATAGAATTATGATTTTATAATGTATCATTTTCATATATGCATGTTTATCATTTGGAGAATAAGGGGGTATGTCAAAAGTAACTAAATTCCCTTCTTGAAGGAGGAGAGTTTAGTTACTTTTGACACGCCTTCTCATCCTTAAAATACAATCAGGCCGACCACTCAGGCTACTTCGTATATTTAACAGGTTTCGACCAGATTTTATCCAATACGTTTTCCTGCGGAGCATACAAGGTTTCCATTATAAAAGAATCGCCTGTAAAATCTTCTAAAACGTCCTGTCCTTCCTTATTATAATAAGAAATTTTTGTTGTTTCTTCTCCTCCCTTGTTCCAAGTTAGTCTGGATGCCACTAATGTGCTGTCCAGCAACATGGAATATTTGATGACCAGATTACCACTCTGCATACTCTTAGAAACAATGGAACGATTTAACAGATAGCTCTGGTACTGTGTCCCATAAATAGTTCCTGTAAAGTCTGTAGCCAATGATTTATTCAACTCATCATCTTCCAGCCAGGCGGAAAAAATCATAGACCCCTCCCGCATATTCTCTAAAAGAATATCCGTCCTCTTATTTTTGGCCAACTCATATCTGACAGTATCACTTTGATTCAATGCAAGAGCAATCTTTGTAGATCTCCCGTCTTTCACTATCGGAAATGAAATCAGCACCCTTTCCCATCCATTACGCACGGTTATTGAATCTTTCGATAATCGTGTAAGATACATGATTGGACCATCCTTAACAAAGTCCTTATAAGTCGCATCCATTGACTCGCAAGATATAATGGAACAGAATATCAAGATGCTGACTGATATAAATATAAATTTCTTCATAATATTTGTCTTTTATATAGCGATTACTGTATTATTTTATCCTCCGGTGTTCCAAAGAAAGTAAGTTCTGCCACATTGATACGAGATGTTCCTACATTATAATTCTTGATACAAACAAACGTCACATATCTATATGCATCCAGATCTACGGAAAATTCGAGTTCATTTCCGTCTCTTGCCAGTTCCTTATCAGCATCAGTTAACGGGACAATAGCCGCCGGAATAACAGAACCGTCGGCTCTGGGCAATACTCCTTGATATAACCGTACCCATCCTTCATCATTTTCCGGATCAAACTTGGTTACATTATTATCATTTCGTCCCCAAATTTCTATTTCTTTCGGATACAGACCGTCAAATATAGATGAATAATCAGTTCCATTTCTTCTTCCATAGACAATCATACGGCTGAGCTTAAACTTCTTCCCTAAGTCCAATGTCACCGAACTCGGCTTGGTAAAATCATATCCCGCCGTTGTGAGGGTCATAAAAGTATTATTGCTTCCAATAATTCCGTCATACAGATTCTTTGGGGTATTAGCATTCGGTGCCAGGTAACCTTTGTATTCGCCAATGGTCAAGTATCCCATTTTTTTCTTATCTACTTCCTCTTCATAATATGGAGTCAGAGATATCTCCTTACTTTCAGAAAGATGTCCCCACCTATCCTTCACCACCACACTAAATTCTGAAGGAACGGCTTCCATACCACGTATGGGCTCATTAATCTCTTGCTTTTTGGTATATAAAGCTCCGGCTTCCGTCCATTTTCCAGTAGCATCTTTCCGGTACACATAAAAAGTAAGGGTCTCATTGCTGGTGTTGGATGTCTTTATCCGGATACCGGCAAAATCCGGTTTTATTTCCATCTCCTTATAAGCAGTGATATAAGGCGGCTCTTCCGGATTTATTTTCACTTCCAGAGGTTCAGAATAGGCTTCACCCGGACTTACAGAATACAACTTCACATTATATTCACCGGCTTTTTCAAATCCTTCCACCACTACAGAATCGGCAAAATACGAAGCATTGGTCGAACGTTCTCCTATCTCTGTCATATATACAGCCTTCATATAAAGAAAATTCTTATCACTGGGCTGTGTAAAATAGATTATAGACTTTCCCGGCAGATTTTTGACACCATTCAATATTACCTGTTCGGGCGGAGTCGTACTTCCATGGGGAGAATTCATATCACTATCGTTATCGCAAGCACTAGGCAGCAATGTGATGGCTAGTACTAAAAGGCTACTGTATATTATCTTTTTCATAAATCAAATGTCACTTTAATTACTTACCAACCATAATTTTGAACTAAGTTAGGATCTTTTCTCAACTCACCGATATCAATAGGCCAGAAATACATTTTGGGAGTGAAATCCCGGACAAGCACTAAGTTCTCACTATAATAATCTACATCAGTTTCTCCATAACGGACTTTCCAACCGGTCAATGGCTGTGTCAATTCTGTTGTCGCAGTTTTCCACCGACGGACATCCCAAAAATAATGTCCTTCAAATGCTAACTCAATACGACGTTCCTGCATGATGATTTGTCGTAAACCAGTCTGAGTAGCATACTTGCTGTTTCCTACATATTGGTCCCAACTTTCTTTTACGCCTTGAAGTCCCGAACGTTCTCTCACCATATCGATCCATGGCAATACCGTAGCATAATCCTCTCCTTTTTCATTTAAAGCTTCGGCATACATCAAATACAAATCAGCCATACGGATAACAGGGAACGGATAAGTGACCGATGTAAATCCGGAAGCCGCATCGGACATGACCGTCTTGTAGTTAACCACTTTCTTAGGCCAAATACCAGTCAGGTTCTGAGAGTGATCTGCCGGAATGGGAGACACATTTCCTC
>OHAJ01001769.1_pt1 | contig 15492 bp, 15 predicted proteins | sample 1577101 | NCBI WGS metagenome assembly OHAJ01 (sample SAMEA3541531, study PRJEB24748) | human gut metagenome | biome: human gut; feature: human-associated habitat; material: faeces | place: China | collected 2012
GGTGTAAATCCAAAGCTTCTGTATGTATCCTTGATCACGCTTGTCACATAATCACTCCTCGGGGATGATCTGATAGCCGAGCAGGCTGCCGGAGCCGAGTAGCTCGCGGACGACGGAGATCGCGGTGAGGACCAGCGTGTAGCCGATGCCCATGCCGAGACCGTCAAACAGGCTGTCGAGCACGGTGTTCTTGTTGGCGAACATCTCGGCACGGCCGAGAACGATGCAGTTAACGACGATCAGCGGAAGGAAGATGCCGAGTGCGTTGTAAAGATCGATGAGATAGGCGTGCACCACCATTTCGACGAGCGTTACGAATGTCGCAACGACGACGATGTAGCACGGGATACGAATCTTGTCGGGGATGATCTTGCGCAGCGCCGAGATAACGACGTTCGAGCCGACGAGCACGAACGTGAGCGCCGCGCCCATGCCGAGACTGCCCTTGACCGTAACGGAGATCGCGAGCACCGAGCAGCAGCCGAGCACCAGAACGAGAACGGGGTTTTCCTTGAAAATACCGTTAACGAGGATCTGCATTCTTTTTTTCATTTTCTCCGCCCTCCCTTACTGGATCGCCGCAATGGCGGCGCAAGCGGCCTGCACGCCATCGCGGACGGCGTTGCTCGTGAAGGTGGCGCCGGTCTTGAGCGTGACGCCGCTCACATCGCCGGAGAGTCCTTCAAACTTTTCGAGCATGGATGCTTCGCCGACCTTGCTGCCGACGCCCTGCGTTTCGGTGGAGACGTTGGCCTTCACGGAGAGGATCTTGCCCTCGGTATCGAAACCGACGGTAACGACGACGGCGCCGCCGTAGCCGGTCTTTTCCGCGGTGACGACATAGCCGGTGCCGTTGTCGCCTTCAAAAATGCCGGTGACACCGTTCGCCTTCAGCTCCTCGCTCACCTCAAGCTCGGTGAACTCGGAAGCCGCGGGGAGGACTTCCTTGCGGGTCTTTTCCGCTTCGATGCGGATGTTTTCTTCGATCACGGGCGCGGTCTTGGCGTTCGTGAAGCCGAGCAGCGCGGAGGCCACAAGGCAGATGACGACCAGAACAACAACGGGACGCGCCATTTCCGTCCAGAACGTATTTTTCTTTTCCATTACGCCTTGACACCTCCCACAGGCTTTGTCCGGCAGCCCTCGTTGATGTAGGGCACCAGCAGGTTCATCAGCAGCACGGCGAAGGAAACGCCCTCTGCGGAGTTGGCAAATACGCGGATCGCGGAGGTGAGGAAACCGCAGCCGAGAGCAAAGATCACGCGGCCCTTCGTCGTGAGCGGGCTGGTGACATAGTCGGTCGCCATGAAGATGGCGCCGAGCATCAGACCGCCGGAGAAGAGGCTCAGGAAAGCGCCGGTCACATCAAAGCCGTTGAAGAGGACGGTGAACACGAACGTGCCCGCAATGAAGCAGACGGGGATCGTGACCTTGATGACGCCGCGGACCACGAGATACACGCCGCCGATGAGAAGCGCCAGAGCGCAGGTCTCGCCGAGGACGCCGCCGTGGTTGCCGAGGAAGAGCGTCATAAAGCTGCTCATGTCGAGACCGCTGGCTGCCAGCGGCGTGGCGCCGGCGAGAAGGTCAACGCCGGGCGCGGTCACCGTGTGCAGGTAATCCGTCATGCTCTCGGTGAAGGAGAGCATCATGGCAAGACGGCCGACGAGCGCGGGGTTCATAAAGTTGCAGCCGAGACCGCCGAAGAGCATCTTGACGATGATGACGGCGATGAAGTCGCCGATGAGGAGCTGCCAGATGGGCATCGTCACGGGGACGTTGTAGGCGATGAGAACGCCGGTAACGACCGCGGAGAGATCGGCAATGGTCTGCTCCTTTTTGAAGAGCTTATTCCACACGAACTCGAGCAGCACGCAGTTGGCGGCGGAGACCGCCACGAGCAGCAGCGAGCGGAAGCCGAAAATAATGACGGACGCGATGAGCGCCGGGATGAGCGCGATGAGCACGTCGCGCATGACACGCTGCGTCGTTGCGCCCTGCTTATGATAGTGGGGCGAGACGCTTACGATAAGACCGTTGTTCATTTTCCCGCCTCCTTCAGAGTTTTCATGCGGTTGTCGTAGTCACGCACGAGCGTTTTGGAGAGCTTGTTCACCTGCACGAGCGGACGGTGGGCCGGGCACTGGAACGCGCAGCAGCCGCACTCAATGCAAAGGCCGACCTTCAGCGCCTTGAGCGCTTCGGCGTCGTTCTTCTCATAGGCGCGCTCGATCTCCACGGGCATGAGGTTCATCGGGCAGTGGTCGATGCAGCCGCCGCAGCGGATGCACGCCGTGGGCGTCACGGGGCGGGCGTCCTTCTCGTTGAACGCAAGAATGGCGCTCGTGCCCTTGGCGACGGGGGCGTCCAGATCGTACTGGGCAACGCCCATCATCGGGCCGCCCATGACGAGCTTCTTCGGCTCGCAGCCAAAGCCGCCGGCGAAGTCGATAACTTCCTTGCAGGCCGTGCCGATGGGAGCGATGACGTTCTTCGGCTCCTTGATGGCGGAACCGTCAACGGTGATGCACTTTTCCACGAGCGGCATGCCGGTCGTGCAGTAATGCGCGAGCGTGGCAACGCTCGTCACGTTCATCACAACGCTGCCCACGTCGATGGGGAGCTTGCCCTCCGGCATGATCTTGCCGGTCGTGTGGTAAATGAGAACTTTTTCGCCGCCCTGCGGGTACATGCACGGCAGAGCGCGTACCTCGACGTGCTCGTCGTTCGCCGCAGCCGCCTTCATTTTTTCGATGCAGTCGGGCTTGTTGTCCTCAATGGCGATGATGATCTTCTTGACGTCGAGCCACTTTTCGAGCAGACGGCAGCCCTCGACGACCTCGTCGGTACGGTCGAGCATGGTGCGGTGGTCGCTCGTGATATAGCCTTCGCATTCCGCGCCGTTGATGATGATCTCCTGAATGCGGGAGGTATCCTTCACATCCAGTTTGACCGCCGTCGGGAACGTCGCGCCGCCGAGACCGACAACGCCGCTGTCGCGCACGGCGTTGATAAAGCTCGCGTAATCGGTGATCTCCGGGGCCTTGACCGTGTCGGCGACGGTCATCTGACCGTCAGACTCGATCACGACCGCCTGGCAGGTCGCACCCATAAACTGCAGCATGGGGACGATCTTCTTGACCGTGCCGGAAACGCTCGCAAATACCGGGGAAGAAACAAATCCGCCCGGTTCTCCGATCATCTGACCGACGTTGACGTGATCGCCGACCGCAACGATGCAGTTGGCGGGCTTGCCGATGTGCATGCTCATCGGAATGGTCACCGTTGCCGGGGGAGGCATCTTGATCGCCTGCATCCCGGCGGTGTTCTTCCGATGGGGGATATGTACACCGTTCAGGTTTTTCCGTGACATCCTTTCCACCTCTTGTTTATATTTCGCTTCTTAGCAAACTCCTTACAGGCCCCTGTGGGCCACGCGGACGAAGAAAGCCGGTTCGTGGACATTTTGTGCGGAAAACGTTGTATATTCCACGCGCCTTCCGCATTATATCCCCTTGCGGACGGTGCGTTTTCATATGATGGATAACATTTCATTTTTTGCATGTTTTACCAGTTAATTTCCGCAAAAACGCCCGAAAAAACCGGGTATTTCCGACAAAATAATATAACACATTCATGGAATTAAATCCAGTATAATTTTCGTATTTTTCTTTTTTTGTTCATTTGCCGGAAAAGCGCCGGGCGTCTTCCTTTCCCTTGGTGGATTCCTTCTCCGAGAATCCCCCTTGTAATTGCGGCGGATATTTGTTAATATAATGTGAGACTCGGATACTTCCGATCAGATGGAGAACAAGAAACATGAAAATCAACGAAATGACAGCCCTTCTCTCCGGCGAGGCGCGCACCGCCGCGGCCCATGCGGACGCGGAGATCATCTCCGCCTATGCCGGCGATATGCTCAGCGACGTGCTCGCGCTCGGCTCCCAGCCGGACGTTCTGCTCACCGGCCTTCTCAATCCCCAGGTCATCCGCACCGCGGAAATGCTCGATACGGCGTGCGTCGTATTCCTGCGCGGCAAGGAGCCGGAGGCCTCGATCCTGGAGCTGGCGGAAAAATGCGGCGTTTGCGTGCTTACCTCTCCTCTGGAGATGTATGATGCCTGCGGCATTCTGCATCAGCATGGGGTGACGGGGGCAAAATGAGCCCGCTCGTCCGTGAGTATGAGGTTCCCGGCGACGATTTTGCCCGTGCCGGAGAAGCCTCCGGGCATATCAAATCCATGCTGAAGGAGCTCGGCTTTGCTCCTGCCATGATCCGCCGCGTCGCCATCACGACGTACGAGGCGGAGATCAACATGGTCATCCACGCCGGCGGCGGTCACGTGACCGCGACGATCACGCCGGACGCCGTCAAGGTCGTTTTCACCGACCATGGCCCGGGCATCCCCAACGTGGAGCTCGCCATGCAGGCGGGCTGGTCCACGGCGCCCCAGAACATCCGTGCGCTCGGCTTCGGCGCCGGTATGGGTCTGCCCAACATAAAAAAATACAGCGATGATTTTGATATACATTCCGAAGTCGGAAAGGGTACGACCCTTTCGATCACGGTGTATGCCGGAAAGGAGTCATCGTGAGCATCGGCTACGCTTCGATATATCTTGAAAACGAGAAATGCGTCGGCTGCACCAGGTGCATGCAGCGCTGCCCCACGGAGGCGATCCGCATCCGGGACGGCAAAGCGACTATCCTGCGCGAGCGGTGCGTAGACTGCGGCGAGTGCATCCGCGTCTGTCCGCGCCACGCGATGAAGGCGCGGGTGGACACGCTCTCGGAAGCGCTCGGCAAATACAAATACACGATCGCTCTCCCCGCGCAGGCGCTTTACGGGCAGTTTCCCGGCGTGCGCACCCGCGCCCCCATTCTGGAGGGGCTGCTGCGCATCGGGTTTGACAGCGTATTTGAGGTCGCCGCCGCAGCGGAGGTCATGTCCGCCGTGACGCACTATGAGCTCAATTACGGCAGCATCCCCCACCCGATCATCACGACCGACTGCCCGGTCATCCTGCGCATCGTGCGCATCCGGTTCCCGTCGCTGCTGCCGCATCTGCTCAACTACCGCTCCCCGATGGAAGTCGCGGCGCGCTGGAGCAAGCGGCTCGCCATGAAGGAAACGGGTCTTTCGGAAGAGGATATCGGGTGCGTATATATCTCCCCCTGCCCCGCCAAATGCGCAGGCGCGAAGGCCGCGCTCGGCACGGCGCGCCCGGCAATCACCGGCGTTGTATCCATTGCCGAGGTCGCGCCCCGTCTCACCGCCGTGATGGGCGATATTGACGACCACGAGCGCTATGCTCAGGCGGGTGCCGCGGGCGTCAGCTGGGCGATCTCCGGCGGGCAGTCGTCCGCCGCGGGCGAGCCAAACCATCTCGCCGCCTCCGGCATTGAAAACATCATCGGCATTCTTGAAGCGCTCGAGGACGGCAAGCTCTCCCACGTCGATCTCATTGAGCTCAACGCCTGCTATCCCGGCTGTGTCGGCGGCGCGCTGGCGGTGGAAAACCCGTTCATTGCAAAGGCCCGCCTGCAGCAGATGATGATGGGATTCGCCCCTCCCCTGCCCCCCAACGACTGTCCCCGTGAGGATATGCGCTGGGAAAAGACCCCCACGGCAAGCTCTGCTCTCCGGCTGGACAAGGACGTGTCCGTCGCCATGGAGAAGATGGAGCAGATCCGCCGCATCACCGAGTCGCTGCCCGGCATCGACTGCGGCGCGTGCGGCTCCCCAAAATGCAGGGCCTTCGCCGAGGATATCGTCGCCGGACGGGCTGAGGCGGGCATGTGCGTATTTTCCGATAAAAACGATAAAGACAAGTAAAGCATTTTCTTCAGTTTATTACGGCGAGCGGATATCCGCCGCCTTCAGGTGGTAACGAAATGATCCTTACAGACCTTCACATTCACTCCTGTCTCTCCCCGTGTGCGGACGATACCATGACGCCGGCGGCAATCGTTAAAGCCGCCAAGGAAGCGGGGCTGGAGCTGATCGCCATCACGGATCACAATTCCGCGCGCAACTGTCCCGCCGTGGCTGCCGAGGCGGAAAAGGCCGGCATCGGCTTTATCCCCGGCATCGAGGTCACGACCTCCGAGGAGATCCACTGCGTCTGTCTCCTGCCCGATCTCGGCAAGGCGGCGGCGTTCTCCCGCTGGCTCGACACGCTGCGCCCCGGCATTGCCAACCGTCCGAATGTCTTCGGACGCCAGACCGTGATCGGCTCGCGCGGCAGCCGGACGGAGGAGCGCGAACTGCTTTTCATGGCGCGGCGTATTTCCGTCAATGAGCTGAGCCGTGCCGTGCGGCAGTATTCGGGTCTGATCTGGCCCGCGCATGTGGATAAGCCGTCTAACTCGCTCTATTCCATTCTCGGCTGCTGGCCGGAGGATCTGGATATGGACGCCGTGGAGCTCTACTACGACACGGAGCCTGCGGGCATTCCGGAGAGCGTTCACCGGCTGCGCTGCTCGGACGCGCACCGGCTCTGGGATATCAAGGGCGGATACCCGCTCCCGCTCGAGAGCGCCGATTTCGCCGGATTGAAGAAATATCTCCGGGGCAAATAAAAGATCACAACGCGCGGCAGGCCGGAAACCTGCCGCGCTGTGCCGTTTATCCAGAGAGAAAGAGAGATACATACGATGGATTCTGAAAAGAACACGGCGGTGGGCAGAAAAAGCCTTCTCCGCCGTCACGTGAAGCTGACGCTCCGGTATGTGCGCACGTTCGTTTTGTGGACAGCGGCAGGGCTTGTGATCGGCGCGCTCGGCGGGCTGATCGGCACGGCATTCTGCTATGCCATCCGCGAGGCGACGCAGCTTCGCGGCGCATACCCTTGGCTTTTGTATTTTCTGCCGGCCGGCGGTCTGCTGATCGTATGGCTTTACCGGCTGCGCGGCATGCACCCGACGGACACGAACGGCGTGCTGCTCGCCATCCATGCGCCGACCTCCATTCCCGGCTCGACCGCGCCGCTCATTTTCGTCGGAACGACGATCACGCACCTGTTCGGCGGCTCCGCCGGACGCGAGGGCGCGGCACTGCAGCTCGGCGGCGTGCTCGGCTATCAGCTGGGCAGGGCGCTCAAGCTCGACGAAAAGGACATACACCTCATCGTCATGTGCGGCATGAGCAGCGTGTTCTCCGCGCTCTTCGGCTCGCCGCTCACGGCGGCAGTGTTCGCGATGGAGGTCGCAAGCGTCGGCATCCTTCACTTTTCCGCCATTCTGCCGTGCCTTACCGCGTCGCTCACGGCAGCATATCTTGCCAGCGCGCTCGGCGCGGCGGCGGAGACGTTCCCGCTCGGTGCGGCCGTGCCGTTTACGTGGGCGAGCGCCGGAACGGTCGCCGCTATCGCGGCGGCGTGCGCGGTGCTGAGCATCGTCTACTGCATCGCGCTGCGGCAGGGCGGGAAAGCGTTTGGCAAAGCCGTCCCGAACAGCTATCTGCGTGTCTTTCTCGGCGGCAGCGCCGTTGTGCTGCTCTCCGTGCTGCTCGGCACGCGGGACTATAACGGCGCGGGCATGGACGTGATCGCCGCCGCCATGCAGGGACATGCCCGCCCGGAGGCGTTCGCGCTCAAAATGCTCTTCACCGTTCTCACGATGACGACCGGCTACAAGGGCGGCGAGATCGTCCCGGCCATGTTCATCGGCGCGACCGCCGGATGCGTGCTCGGCAATCTCTTCGGTCTTGCGCCGGGACTCGGCGCGGCCGTGGGGCTGCTCGGCATGTTCTGCGGCTCGCTCAACTGCCCGATCAGCGCCATTTTCCTCGGCGTGGAGATGTTCGGCGGGGCAAACATCCAGTATTATGCCATCGCCGCCGCCATCAGCTTCATGCTCTCGGCAAACTTCGGCCTTTACAAGGAGCAGAAGATCGTCTATTCCAAGATCCGCGCCGAGTTCATCAACCGCTATACCGATTGAGCAGGGATAGACCAAAAATGGAAATTCAACGGATAAACTCCTATGACGACGCCCGGTTTGCAAAAAACGTTCTTTATCAGCATGGAGGCTTTCTCATAGACGGTAAACCCTGCGAGGTTGAGATCGTTTCCGATTTTGAAGCAATCGTCCGAGGGGAGAACCCACACGCATACCAAAAGGCCATTGAGGAATTTCGCTTCTATGCGCCGCATATCACAACGTTTTACGATTCGCATAAAAGCATCCTGCTGGCACTCCCACAGATGGAACGTCTGACGGTCTCTCTGGATAATATTCAACCATCGCAGTTCTTCGTAGATGAAGAAAAAATCGCGGCAATCCGCACCTTCATTCACAAACCGGAGGATATCGTCCTGCAATTGCTTCCCTATAACGGGAGATACATTTCTCTGGACGGACACACAAGGCTTTATTATGCCGTAATGCAGGGCTGGGATCATATCCGCGGCGTGATCGAAACCTCAGGCGACTATATCTATGCGTTCGCAGAGGAAGCCAACCGGCGCGGGATCTTCACTCCGAAGGATATGACGCTCGTATCCCATGCAGAGTATGAAGCAAAATGGAATCGCTTTTGCGAAGAGTTTTTTGCCGAAAAATGACGACGCCGCATATATAAACAATATACAGATGCCCCTCGGCGGAAGGCCGAGGGGCATTTGCTTATTCGGTTTACAGCAGATCGTCAAAGAAGCGGATATTCTTTTCCTCCAGAGGAAGTTCCCCGGTCTGCTCCTTTTTCACGATCTCGACAATACGGTCGTTGATGGGCGTGGGAACGCCGCACTTGCGGCCCCATTCGCACACGACGCCGTTGATCGCGTCGATCTCGCAGGGTTTGCCCTTTTTGAGATCCTGCAGCATAGACGGCTCGATGGCGCGGTGCTTTTTCATTGCGATGGGGACGAGCAGCTCCGCAATGGCGCGCTTGAAGCCGTTTTTATAATAGAACAGCTTCGTAAGGTCCTTGCCCTGCACGGGCGCGAACGTCGCGCCCGCGGCGTGGCCGACGTCGATACACTCCTTCATGCAGCGCACCGCGACGCGCCGGGCGTCCTTCTTCTCGCTCACATCGCCGAACACGCCGCCCACAACGGTGCCGAGACCGGAGAACGTCGCGTTGATGAGGAGCTTCGACCAGCGTGCGCCGAGGAGGTTATCCTCCATCGCCACCGGGCACATTTTCTCGAGCAGAGAACGAACCTCCGCGAGCTTTGCGTCCGAAACGCCCTGCATGCCGCCCATATGGAATGAGAGGCTGTCCGGGTCGCTCGTGAGCACGCACTCGCCGGGAGCGTCCATCGTTGCGCCCCACTCGACCACGCAGCCGATCGTATGGCTCTCGCCGACGATCTCGGCGATGCCCGGCTCGGGAATGCCGTTCTGGAACGTGACGATCACGCCGTCGGGTGCGAGCAGGGGCTTCAGGAACGTGACGACTTCCTTGTTGTGAAGCTGCTTCGTCATAAGGAAAATGACGTCGTAGGGCGCGGTCATCTCCTCCGGGGTGATGGCCGTCACCGGCGTGGAGAAGTCCACCGTGCCGGTGATGTGCGCGCCCTTTTCGCGCAGCGCGTCCACATGGGCGCGGTTGCGGTTGACGAGTTCAACGGGGACGCCGCCCTTCGTCATATAAGCGCCGAGCACCGTTCCGAGAGAACCGGCGCCGTAGATCGCGCATTTCATTCGACCGTCACCGTCCCATCCTCGGCGAGCGTGACGTTCATGCCGGTCTTGACATATTCGAGGAACTCGTCGCCGAGAGAATCGACAACGGGCATATGCGTCTCCGTCCACACGTCGGAGAGGATGGCGCCGGCGGCGGCGAGCGAGTCGATGGGCTTGGAGAAGCACATGCACGCGGGCAGCTTGCCAAGAGCGCCAGCGGTGTAGAACACCATGCCGCCGGTCGTGGAGCCGATGGTCTGCGGCAGGCACAGCGCCACGCCGATCATGGGCTTTTTATAGATATCGGGGTTGTTCTGATCGCCGCACTTTACGTCCTTATCGCCAAACATGAGCGCGGACTGGTAGCTTGCAAGCGTGTTGAAGCCGCCGTGGGAAACGAGAGCTTTGGCCGTGACGGTGCCGGGAACGACAACGCGGCCCTTGAACGTTTTCGCCATGTTATTTGGTCTCCTTTCCGGTGATGATGCCGACGATCTCGTCCTCGGAATAGAACTTCGCCGAGGTATAAGTACGCAGCTTGTTCGAGCAGGTGATGACCGGCATGGACTTGGAGAGCGGGTTATTCATGTACATCAGCGGGCAGATGTAGCTCAAGATCGCGCCTGTCTTCTTGAGCCGGTAGGCATAGGGGCCTTTGTTGAACTCTTCGAGCACCGGCGGCGCGGTGGTGAGCACCGTGGGCACGGCGAGCTTGTCGCGGCCCGATGCCTTGAGACCTTCCTCGAGCTTCTTCGTCCAGTCGATAAGCTGATCCATCGTGAGATGCGGGCAGCCGATGAAGGCGAGCTTCGGCTTCGCGTTCGGGTTTTTCCAGATGACCGGGTAGGACGCCTTCACGCGCTCGAGCTCGGCGTCGTCTACCACGTAGACCTGCGCGCCGGGGGCGATGAGCGCGTCGCCCTGCTCCACGGCTTCAGGCGTCAGATGCTCGATATGGTAAAGGCCGACCGCGCCGTTCGAGGCGGTCGCCGCGCCGAAGTCCTTGAGATACGCCTTGTTGTCCTTGTTGAGCTCCGTGCCGAGCCACGCATCAAGACCGCGGATGTACGGCACATCCTCCATGACCTTCATGCCGATGGCGCTGCCGAGAAGCTGCGCTTCGGGCTTCTTCGTCGTTTTGACCTCAACGACCCAGGTGGCCTTGCGGCCCTCGTCCGTCAGCAGGCCGAAGTACGGCACATAGCCGAGCATCGATCCCATCACGTCGATGATGCCGGAGTTGCGGTTGCAGCGCGCGCCGAGCACGCTGTTGGCGTAAACAACGGCGGAGGACTCCGCCCAGGAAAGGACCTCGCCCTTTTCGGGAATGTTGCCGACTTCGTCAAAGTAGCAGGCGCAGGTGAAGTCCTTCTCGTCCTTCATGCCCATGCGGCGGAGCTGCTCTTCGTAGCGCGGCTGGAGCTTGTACATGAACTGCTTGAACACGAGATCCTGCAAAAGATTTGAAGGGACATTCGGATCGAGCGGAAGCGGGTCGGCGGTGAACTTCTGCTGGAATTTCACGCCGGAGGCAAGAAGCTGGTCGTACAGGTCATACACCGGCTTCATCGTGTTGATGCCGAAGCTGATGACGGTGTGGCCGTACTTGCTCGTGACCGGCACGAGCTTTTCCGCACCGAACGCGTCGCCGTACATGACAAGCGTTTTCATCACCTTGGCAAGTACTTCGCCTTTTTCACCGTTCAGAATTGCCTGTTGTTCCGGGGTCAGATTCATATGCTCACACTCCTTAATATGTGTTTTTCTCAACATATCGCAATTATAACACCATTTATCCGCAAGTCAATTCCTCCGCGTCATTTTGTCCGCGAAGAACGGCAAGCAGCACGAAAAAGAGCGAAATACCGGGCGCCTGCGCAATGTTGACGAGAGCCTGCACGCCGTAGCCGAGAAGCCCCGCCGCGAGAGCGAAGGCGAGCGCGCCGCCCTTTTTCCACGCGCGGCGCAGCGCCAGAACGATCCACGCGAGATACGCTCCCAGACCGAGCACGCCCCAGTTGAGCAGGAGCTGGATATATTCGCAGTGCGCGGCATCGAGAATGGCGTCCGGGAAATACCGGTGCTGCACATCGAGCGCCGCGAGCACGCCGCAGCCGCCGCCGATGAGCTTTTTTCCGAACGGGAAATCGCCGAAGAGCGAGAGGCAGTATTTCCATACCCCGACACGGTCGGTGCCCCAGGAATCCGAAAAGTGCAGCCAATCGTCCATGCCGCCGAGCGGCACGGCGCTCCACACGGTGTTGAGCAGCACGAGAACGACCGCCGCCAGCACAGCCGCCCCAAGCAGAATATACGCATAGATTTTCCGAACGAGAAGGAGCGTTTTGTTTTCCCTTTTCCGCAGCAGAAAATACGCCGCAGCCCCCAGTACCGCGAGCGGCAGCATCACCGCCGGCTCTGAAAAATGCCGTCCGAGCGAGGAGAGCCGCTTTCCGAAATCATAAACGATCGCCCGGTAAGCGAGCACGGAAAACGCTGTACCGGCGAGCAGCAGCGGATACCGCCGCAGCGCGTCCGGCTCCTTTTTTGCAAGCAGCGGCAGCAGCACGAGCGCCGCGCCGATACCGAGCACCGCGCTCTCGCTCCGCACCGCCATCGCCGCCCAAAGGCCGGTGACGCAGACGATTCCCAGAAGGATCCCTTTCCAAAGCCGCCTTTCCGTGAGAAGCGCCGCGGCGCAGACCGGCCATACGAGCGTGAGATACGCCCCCGCGAAATTGATGTTGCCGAGCGTGGATATGTACCGCCCGCGGTCGAACTCGCCAAGCTGTGAGCAGAAGCCGAGCACGTCGTACCCGAGATGGTTGCACACCGTGAGCGCGCCGCTGAGAAAAAGGCCGAGACCGAGCGGGACGAGAACATCACCAGAGCGCACCCGCGCGCCGGAAAAGGCAAAATACAGCGCGGCATAAAGCCACATCATGCCGAGACCCTGATACCGCCCGCGCTCGCCGAGGAACGATCCAGCAAAATTCCCGCCCGCGGCGGACGCAATACAGCATATAAGACAGAATGCCAGCGCCGCCCATTCCGCGCCCGCAAGCCTGCAGCGCGGGAGACCGTTTTCCCGGTAGAGCGTGAAGCCGAGACGCACAAGGACAAACACGACCGTCGGCACGGTAAAGCAGATCGTTTTCGTTTCCGTTATATCAAAAAAACCGTTGTGGACGGCAAGCGGCAGCAGCGCGAGCATCAAGAAGAGATACCCGCGGCAGAGCCATGTTTCAACGGTTGGTTTTACTTTTGTTTCCATCGCTTCGCCGCCTCCTTTTTTCGCATGATACCATAAAAATATCCCTCCCGTCTATTATAGCAGACGGAAGGGACAGTAAAAAAGTTTAGCGGAGGCTCCACTTTGTCTGGTCGGTGTGGAGCAGCTCGTGGGCTCTGTGCGAAAGGGGCTTATCGAAGAAATCGTCATAGGCCCTCTGGACGGAGGCGTTTTCGTGCGAGAAGCGCACCGGGTTGTTCCGGTCGATCTCGTAGAGCGTTTCACCGCGCTCGCCGGCAAGCTCCATTCCTTCCTGGAACGGCTGACCGCCGCCGCCGGCGCAGCCGCCGGGACAGGCCATGATCTCCACGAAGTCGTACTGCGCACGCCCGGCGCGGATGTCCTCCACAACGGCGCGGGCATTCGCAAGGCCGCTCGCCACACACGCGCGCACCGGCACGCCGCCGATCGTCGCGGAGATCTCCTTGCGGCCGTCCGTGCCGCGGACAGCCTGAAAAGCGTCCGGGTCGGGGTTATGGCCTTCCAGCACGGCGTACGCGGTGCGCAGCGCCGCTTCCATCACGCCGCCGGTCGCGCCGAAGATGACGGCAGCGCCCGTGCCCTCGCCGAGAGGCGAGTCAAACTCTTCCTCGGGCAGGTCGGCAACGTTGATCCATTTGAGCCGCAGCAGACGGTCCACCTCGCGGGTGGTGAGCACCGCGTCCACATCCCGGAAGCCGGAGCTGTTGATCTCCGGCACGGCGCACTCGTACTTTTTCGCAACACACGGCATGACGGAGACGCAGAAAATGTCCTTGGGGTCGATGTTGTGCGTTTTGGCAAACCACGTTTTCGTCACCGCGCCGAACATCTGCTGCGGGGACTTTGCCGTGGAGAGCTGCGGCACCATATCGGGGTATTCAAGCTTCAGAAACCGCACCCAGCCGGGGCAGCACGAGGTGAAGAGCGGCCGCCGGAACTCCCACGAATGCTTCATTTTATAGAGAAGCTCGCTGCCCTCCTCCATGATCGTGAGGTCGGCGGCAAAGTTCGTGTCAAAGACATAGTTGGCACCCGCGGCGCGGAACGCCGCCGCCATGCGCCCTTCGGTGGCAAGCTCCTCGGGAAGGCCCAGCCCCTCGCCCCACGCGGCGCGCACCGCCGGAGCGACCTGCAGCACGACGACCTTTTTCGGATCGTCGATCGCGGAGATGACCTTTTCGGTATCGTCCCGCTCGCGGAGAGCGCCGGTCGGACAGTGAGTGATGCACTGCCCGCAGTAGGCGCAGTTCACCTCGTCGAGCTTTTTGCCGCCGCGCACGCCGACGGTGGCGCGGCTGCCGGTGCCGAGGAAGTCCCACACGCTCATGCCCTGGATCTTCTCGCACACGGCGATGCAGCGGAAGCACTGCACGCACTTCGACGCCGTGCGGATGACCGGGAGCTTCGGGTTCCAGTTGTTGGCCGGGAGCTTCGTCTCGTAGGGGTTCTCGATGATGTTCATATCCGCGGCGAGCTTCTGCAGCGTGCAGTTGCCGCTGCGGACGCACGTAGCGCAGTTGCAGTCGTGCTGCGAGAGAATGAGCTGCACGTTGTTGCGCCGCGCTACGAGCGCGCGCAGTGTGTTCGTATAGACCTCCATGCCCTCGGCGCAGATCGTGTCGCACGCCGCCATAAGACGGTCGGTGCCCTTGATCTCCACCATGCACACGCGGCAGGCCGCGACCTTGCTCACATGCTTCAGATAGCAGAGAGACGGGATCGTAATGCCGAGCTGGCGCGCCGCGTGGAGAATGGAGGTGCCGTCCTCCACCGTGACGGGCCTATCGTTGATGCGAAGATTTACCATCTGTCCTTCCTCCCTCCGCGGAATGCGCCGTAGCCGTAATGGTCGCAGCGCAGGCAGCGCGAGCATTCCTGCGCGGCCTCCTCATCCGTAAGGCACGCCTCCATGAGATTGAAGTCCTCCTTGCGGTCGCCGGCGGTGCGCTCGCGCATGTTGACGCGGCCCCACGCGGGCTTGCCGATGGTCTGCGCCGGGGGAATATCCACACCCGAGGTGATCGGCGTATGGAAGCCGAAATAGTGATCGATGTTGCCCGCAACGACCTTGCCGCTGTCGATGGCTCGCACGACCGTAGACGGGCCGAAGAAGCAGTCGCCGCCGGTGAACACGCCCGGCATGCCGGGCACTGCGCCGGAGGGATCGGCCTTGATGCGGCGGCGCTCTGTGCCGACGCCGCTGCTTTCAAAGTGCGCCGAGTCGATGGCCTGTCCGATGGCGGTAATGACGACGTCCGCCGGGAGAATGATCTCCGGCTGATCGGCGTTGATGGGCTTCGGGCGGCCGTTCTCGATGGGGCCGGAGAGCTGCGGCTGCACCGCGATGCCGACGGCGCGGTCGTCCTCGGTCTCGATGCGCACCGGGGAGAGCATGGGCATGATCTCACAGCCCTCGGCGATGGCGCCGTCGATCTCCTCGCGCGCGGCGGTCATGTCCTCGATGCGGCGGCGGTAAACACAGGTGACGGAGGCCGCGCCCAGGCGCTTGGCGGTGCGCGTCGCGTCCATGGCGACGTTGCCGCCGCCCACCACGACGACGTGCTTGCCCGTGAAGTCCGGCGCTT
>OHAJ01001780.1_pt1 | contig 15436 bp, 19 predicted proteins | sample 1577101 | NCBI WGS metagenome assembly OHAJ01 (sample SAMEA3541531, study PRJEB24748) | human gut metagenome | biome: human gut; feature: human-associated habitat; material: faeces | place: China | collected 2012
CGATGGCGGCAGCGGGTGCGCCGCCGGTGCGCTCGGACATGCGGGGCGCGACAGGTTGTGCTCCTTGTCGATCAGCACGGGCGAGACATTTCAATCCACGCGCCCCATGCGGGGCGCGACGAGGAAAAGGAAAGATGAAGAAAGAATTGATTCAATTTCAATCCACGCGCCCCATGCGGGGCGCGACCATTGTACCAGCGCCGTCCGGCCTTTTTTGGTCATTTCAATCCACGCGCCCCATGCGGGGCGCGACCTCGTCCCCGACATGCCGGAGGGAGAGGACCAAGCATTTCAATCCACGCGCCCCATGCGGGGCGCGACCTCCAATGCTTTCTCCGCCTCCTCGCTGGTGAGATTTCAATCCACGCGCCCCATGCGGGGCGCGACGACGTGCTTAACTGGGCGGGCAAGAGCGAGGACATTTCAATCCACGCGCCCCATGCGGGGCGCGACCGGCTGAAATAGCCGTTGGAATAATTTTTTGAGATTTCAATCCACGCGCCCCATGCGGGGCGCGACACAGGAGGACAAAATGAAAACGATTGCGATCATATTTCAATCCACGCGCCCCATGCGGGGCGCGACCCGCGGCCGCGCCACGGCTGCGCCGGATCTACGTTATTTCAATCCACGCGCCCCATGCGGGGCGCGACCTAAGTATGGTACTGATACTGACTATGATATTAAATTTCAATCCACGCGCCCCATGCGGGGCGCGACACCCTGCTGCTCTTCGCAATTTCGCCCATGCCGTATTTCAATCCACGCGCCCCATGCGGGGCGCGACTCATTCGAATCGTGACTTTAAATCCATGCCCCGTATTTCAATCCACGCGCCCCATGCGGGGCGCGACCAACTTTTGCCTTTACACCCGGTTCGGTAGATTTATTTCAATCCACGCGCCCCATGCGGGGCGCGACTGTCGATTTTGACGATACAGCTCGTTTTGAATTTATTTCAATCCACGCGCCCCATGCGGGGCGCGACTCTATGACTACGGCAACACGGAGGGAAGCCTATATTTCAATCCACGCGCCCCATGCGGGGCGCGACTTAACCTCAGAAGAGTTCGGAAACTACCTCGGCATTTCAATCCACGCGCCCCATGCGGGGCGCGACTCATGCCAACTTTACTTGGCAGCCGGATACCTCTATTTCAATCCACGCGCCCCATGCGGGGCGCGACGCCGGACTTATGCACCGTCTCAGTGCGTTCGATATTTCAATCCACGCGCCCCATGCGGGGCGCGACTAGCTGGAAACGTGCGCTCGGAATCACGAAGATATTTCAATCCACGCGCCCCATGCGGGGCGCGACAGCAAAAGTATACAAAATTACTTTAAACACTTTTGCGACAAAAGGCAATTCTTAGACAATTTCACGCAAAACACTGCCTTTCAAAGCGTTTTGCCGCTTGCAGATCGGCAAAAACTTCTCTATTTGCGGTGCGAACCGCTGCGGAAATTTCTGCGAGCTTTTGCTTCGCACTATAAGATCATCGGTTCTTCCGGAAGGTAGGTCTGCTTGCAGCCAAAATGCTCAATTCTATTCTCATACTTTTTCCCGAGACAATAGAAACGCAGACTGTCTTTTTCCGGATCCATGATCCCGCAAAGCTCGTGCTGTAGCTTTCGATATTGCGCTGTATCCAGCAGACATTCAAACACGGAATTCTGCACGCGCTGACCGTAGTCGACGCACCGCTTTGCAATCTGCCGCAAACGCTTGCGCCCGGCGGCGTCTTCCGTGCTGACATCGTAAGTGATCAGTACCAGCATAAGAGCCTCACTTCCACAAAAACGGCGGGTAATCTTCGAGATCACCGCGCAGGTAACGCGCCAGCAGCAGGCTTTGCACATAAGGGACGAGTCCCCACGGCATCTTTTCATCCAGAAACGGGTGGGTGATGGTCTCCTTTTTCCGCTCCTGCCACTTTTGCAGAAACGTTCTGCGCCCTGCGTCCGTCAGCAGCACCGCGCCGCTTTCCCGAAACTCAAAATCGGCGGGCTTCATGATACGGTTGTTGATGAGCGTGAGCACAAAGCGGTCTGCAAAGCAGGGACGCAACTCCTCCATCAGATCGAGCGCCAGAGACTCCCGCCCAGGGCGGTCGCGGTGGAGACAGCCAACATACGCGTCCAGCCCCACGCTTTCGAGCGCCGATGCGCAGTCGTGTGCAAGCAGGCTATAGGCAAAAGACAGCATTGCATTGAACGCATCGAGCGGCGGACGGCGGCTGCGCTCGTGAAAGAAAAAGGTTTCCTTGCCCTGTAAGATCATGTCGTCCAGCACGCTGAAATATGCCGCTGCACCGATGCCTTCCAGTCCACGCAGACTGTCCGGCGATGTTTCCTCCGTAATTTGCGGCAAAAGCCCCTGAAGCTGCGCGGATACAGAGGAAAAGCGCACATCGTCAATGCGCTGGACATGGTCGCGGCGTGTGCGCTCCACGCTCCAGCGGGCATTGAAGACCTTGCCGAAAACCATATTCCGGGCGATTCGGCAGCTTTGCGATGGGTCATCTGCCACGCGGTACTGCATCCGCCGCAGAAGAACATTTCCCTGCATCTGCCCGGAAACGCGCGCAAGGAATTTTCCCCGTGGCGAGCAGAACGCAAGCCCGATCTCCCGCTGCGCGCATTTTCCCATCAATGCAGGCGAAGCCCCTGCGTAGGAGAAGGTGATGATGCTTTGCAGCGTGTGCAGCGGATAGCGCGCGACCGCTTCCCCGCCGCGGTTTGCCACAATATTTTCGCCGTCCAATGAGAGGTAGATGTCCTCCGAGGTGACAAAAAGCGTATTCAATAGCTGTCTCATGGCGCTCCCTCCATAGCGCCGCGCAGATACGAGGAAACGGATTTTCCGCGCATCAGCTTCGGCAGGCACAGCGATTTGAGCGAGCAGGCGCTGCAGGCCTTTGTCGGCTTTACCTTCGGCGTGTGGCCGCGCCGGTAAAGGTCGTGCATCTCCGACAGAAGAGCCGTTACCTCCCGCCGCAGCTCCGGCGTAAAGTCTACCTCGGTGCGGCGCCGCGGCTCGCCGTAATACAGCGCGCCACGCGGAATCTCGCAGCAGAGCATTTCTTCAAGGCACATCGCCTGTCCGCAGAGTTGAAGCGCATTCTCCGTTCCCTCTTTTGGTTTTCCACGCTTATATTCCACAGGATATGGCTGCCACAGCCCCTCACGCCCCTTGAGCGGGATGCCGGTTTCGCCGCGGTGAAATTCCAGCACGTCGCACGCGCCGGAAACGCCGAGCGAGCGCGAGAAAATGCGCATATCGCGCGTGACGAGGAGATCTCCCCTGCTTTCGGAAAATGCGCCGTTGTGCGCGTTTTCATGCAGGATCGCGCCGTCCGTCGTGCGGAAATTTTCCACCCACTGGTTCTCGATGTGAATGAGCGCCCACTGGCGGCGGCAGAACTTAAAATGCTGCAAGCCGGAGAGCTGGAGGAAGTCCTCGTCAGAATAGATCACCCCATCCGTGTGCAGGTCACACCGCTCGGGAGTTTATCTTCCTCTACGGTAACAAGATAGTCTCCGTAGCCTCTCGGTGTGGTCACGCCGTCCTTGCGCTCCGCCTTGACCAGCTCAAAAAGCCTGTGCGCCGGGGCACAGCCCAACTCGCAGTCATGCTTAAAGATGATGAGCTCCCGCACAGCCATCTTGCCGCGCGCGGCGGAGTGGTCGTTCTCGAACATATTCAAAATGGCCGTCCACAGCAGGTCAAGGTCCTCCTGAGAAAAGCCGGTAGTCTTGCGGGCAAGGTTGGCGGAGACATAGCCCTCCGCCCGGTACAGACCGTAGGGTACGATGTACTTGCGGCCCATCTCCGTGCCCTTCTTCTCTGCGTCCGCCTCGGTAGTGATGGCCACGCGGGTGATGGTCACCTCCTGCGGCAGAATAGGATCGACGCTGCGGGCAAAACCAAGCTGCACTGGTCCCCGCACCTGACCGCAGTTGAGAGCTCCCTTCACAAAGGTGGTCATCACCGCGCCGAAGGTACGAATATCGTAGAAGTTGTCGCACATGAAGTCCCGGAGCTTTTCGGCCAGATGCTCGTCCTTTTTCTTTGCATCCTTCAGCTTGTCCGGGTCAACCCCCACATAGGCGCAGGCCTCCTTATCACTGGTGTTCAGAGGAACGCCGTCCTTAATGTAGATGCGATAGCCGTTCTCCCCTTCTTTAGCCATCTCCACATAATTACGGATCTTGCGCTTGAGGCACACGTCCGTCACAAGGCCGTAGCCGGTCTCGGGGTCCACGCGGGGCATATTGCCCGCATCAGGGTCGCCATTGGGATTGCCGTTCTCCACATCGAACAGCACCACAAATTCATAGCGGTTTTTGATGGGTTCAGACATTGTTCTCTTCCTCCTTTTTGGTAAAACGCTTCTGCGTCTGATGATAGTAACCGAGATCAAAAGCCCCCTGCTGTGCCAGCGTCATGCGGGCTGGGTAGCTTTCGCCTAAAATGCCCTTGAGCGCCATGATCTGCTTGTCATAGTAAACGCGCTGTCCTCCCTCCAGCTTGCGCAGATGCTTCTGGTACAGGTTGTTCAGCACTGGGAAGATGCTGGCGGGCATCGCCGCTGCGGAGTTGAAATATTTATCCTTGATGGTCGCGTTGATGCCGGGATTCGCGGTCTGCTGTACCGCCTCGTAGACGGAAAACAGGCGGCCCAGCGTGTAGGCGGTATCGGTGCTTGCTTCGTTGAGACTCACGGTCAAAACCTCCTTTGGGCAGTCCTCGTGTGGATTTTTCAGATAATAGGCCTTGATGATCGCAGCCCGCCCCCACGTGATATTGCGCTCCGCGCGGATGCGGAGCATCGTTGCTTCCAGCAGCGACGCCGGGTATCGTCCGCCGGAAAAGATGGCGCGGGCCGTCGCGCCCGATATGATTGGACTTGGCTTTTGCTTTTTAGGATCTCTTACCGTTGCACTTAACAGTCCCCACAGCGTAAGTATCGGATATTTTGCACCAGCGATTTCCAGCCTATCATAGTGGTCGATGATATTCTTCATCAGCGCGCCGAAGCTGTCGCGCAGGAAGAAGCGGACGGAAAGCCGCGCCGCGTTGGGAGCCAGCCCCAGAATGTAGAACGGGCGATTGGGGTCGATACCGAGGTCCTCGCAGGGAAGGCCGTCTGCAAGGCGCTTGAGCGCCGCGTGCAGATCATTGTCCGATAATCCTGCCTTCTCTCCGCCGAACAGCGCCGCCATGCCGAAGTTCTGGTATACCTCATCTGCGCCTTCTGCCCAGCAGACGACCGTAGTATCACCGATGAGCTGTACATTTTCTTTGTCCGCGAGCAGGTGGTTCAGTGCGGCGGTATAGGCAAAGGCGGCATATTTTCCCACCGGGGCGTTGAAATTCTGCTCGTGTCCATAAGAGCAGAACGCAGGAGCATTGAACGATACCAGCGCCGCGCCGCTGGACTGCGCGTCCCGTACGCCCTTGACCGACGGGTGCACGGCAGTGATCTCATCCTCCCCGCCCGTTACAAGGCACTGCATCCGAATTGCGTCGGCGGTGCTGCTCTCCCGGTATCGCTGCCACGCTTCACAGATGGTGGTATCCTTTTGTGGGTACGTTTCATCCACTCGGAAGAGAAGATTCCCACCTGCCGTTATTTCGTTGAGCTGTCCGGCGAGCGCCGGGTGCTCCGCCGCGTTTTCCGGCTTCCATGTGTCAAAAAATGCAAGAATCGCATGGGCAACAGGAGAATCAACGCCGTCCAGTATCTCGTGGTGAAGCCTTGCAGCTGCGGCAAAGCACTCGCGGCTGCGTTCCGGTTTGCCCTTTTGGTCGATGCCGAGAAGATACGACGAGTTATCCCACAAAAAGTTTGCGGCAATGCCAACGGTGCGCTTTACCGCTGCAGGCAGTGCCATCACCTGCGGCTGCAAAACGGTTTTCTTTCCCTTCGGCACTTCCTCTATCGTCGGCACGACCTGCGTCAGTTCGCCGTTTTCATCGAGATACAGCGCAAAGCTGATCTTCGCGGGAGCCCAGCCGGGGGTGTCGATCTTCCCCTGTGCGAGCAGGTCTTCATAATACCGCGTCAGCGCTTGCAGGATCATCCCCTCACCTCCCTGCTCTCAGGCGGCGGGACGGTCATCACGCCGTCGACAAGCTGCGCGCGAAAGAATTTCGGAGTGATGTTCTTGGGATCGCTGAAATCCATGTCCCAGAGCATCCATCCTAAGTCTTTTGTACCCTTCAGCGCGTCGGGACAGGGGGGAAGCTCGGTGCAGCGGCGGAAGTGAGCGGGAAATTCCCGCGTGCCGAAGTAGGGCATACTGTAGCACTGTCCCCTCTCCAGCCGCCGCTTGATAATGTCCTGAAATTTGCCGTGGTTGTCCCCCGGCGCGGCGGCAGGCGTCATTTCAAAGTGTGCGTCGATGACATAGTGCACGTCCCGCAGCACCATGGCCGCGCGCTGCTGAATGCTCTCCGGTGCAGATAGGTACAGCTCTCCCGTTCCGCCGTTCATCACTGTTTTCACCTTGCTGGCGCTGATGGTATCCTTTACCTCGTTGCGGCGGATGTTGGTAAAGCAGACGGGACTGCACACATGGATGCGGTCGATCACCCATCTGAGACCGGGATGCCAGTAGATGCTCTCCAGCAGTCCGCGCGCCGCCGAGGGCGTCATCACATCATAGCTGACGCGTTCCGTTTTCATCTCGGGCCGCGTGAAGCAGGCGTAATCGCCCCAGACCTCCACTTGGATCGGCATTGGATCACTCCTCTCTTAGTTGAACTTTATTTGATCATAATACAATATGTTTATAATGTCAACTTCATGTTAAAAAGAAATTAAAAGTTGACAAGAAGGAATATATATGCTATATTAAATAAGTCGTCAGATAAGACGTGGATTGAAATATGTTGAAAAGCAATTATGCTTACAAGCAGAAGGACGGTCTTCCGTCCTTCTGCTATTTTCTTAGATCAACAATGCCTTACCCGTTTCCGGTTCCAGCGTCAGACCTGTCCGCTCATCATACAGCGTAAGGTCCGAAAGGATGGCGCTGCTTTCATCCAGCGCTGGAATATCCCGCGCGGTCAGCAGCGCACCGGCTGCATACAGCGCCTTGAAATGCTGCTCATACACGGAAACGGCATAGCGTCCCAGCTTGCGGTAGAGACCCTTGGAGCATTCCCCTTCCTTTAACTGCTCGACGAGTGCCGCGCCATCGCCGATGGGAACGTAGACCGTGCGCGTATTTTCGTCAATGAAATGAAACTTCTCCGCTACGGTGCGAAACGGCAGCGCACAACCGCTGATGCCATCTTCAAAGGCTTTGACAATGCCATACTTGTCAAGCGTCTCCCCGCTCAGCGCGCGCAGTTCGTGGAAATAGCGCTGCATGGTTTCCTGTGCGGCAGGGTCTCGCCCGTTTTTCAGCGCATGGCGTGTTGCCCCCACCGCCGTGCGGAACAGAAGCGGCGGCAGCTCCGTCCGCTCGAAGATCGTTACGATGCTCTCGCCTGCCGCCCGCCTTCCCTCGCGGTTGCAGCGCCCCGCCGCTTGCAGAATGGAATCCAGTCCCGCCAGTTCACGGTAGACTGTAGGAAAGTCCACATCCACGCCTGCCTCGATGAGCGAGGTCGACACCACGCGGCAGACCTCTCCGGCGGTCAGCCTCCGCCGAATCTCTTTCAGGAGTACTTGTCGCTGCGCGGGAACCATCAGGGTCGAAAGATGGAAACTTCCCTCCGCCGGCAGGCGGTCGAAAATCTCCTGCGCCGCCTTGCGGCTGTTGACGATGCAGAGCACCTGTTTGTATTCGCCCAACCGTTCTGCCAGCGCTTCATCCTCCAAAATCCCGGCCTGCCGGAAGGTCACACGGCGAAAGCGATCATATACCTCCTCCGTCTGGGGGCACAACTCCGTCACGGTATGCTCTGGCGCGTAGGTGCGCAGCAGATCGCCCAGGGACGGCTGCGTGGCGGTACACAACACCAGCGTGGAGCCGACATGCTCCGCCAGCGATGCCATCGCCGCCACGCAGGGACGCAGGTGGCACAGGGGCAGCATTTGCGCTTCATCGAATATGATGACACTGTTTGCAAGGTTGTGGAGCTTGCGGCATTTCGAAGAACGATTGGCAAAAAGAGACTCAAAAAACTGTACCGCCGTTGTCACCACCACCGGCATATCCCAGTTTTCTGATGCCAGCGCCCGGCGTATCTCCTCGGGCGACGCACCATCGGAGAGGTCGAACTCCACGCCGGAGTGGTGCTCCAGCACATTGCCGTCTCCCAGAACATTCCGAAATACCCCCGCGTTCTGTTCAATGATGGAGGTGTAGGGAATGACATAGATTACCCGCGTCATGCCGTTGGCCACTGCATGACGCAGGGCAAAGGCGAGGGAGGCTACTGTTTTCCCGCCGCCGGTGGGCACCGTCAGCGTGTAAATGCCTTTTGGCTTACTGCCCGCATCCATGCAGGCGTTTAACATTTTACAGCGAAGTCGGTTCAGCTCTGTTTTCGGATTCTGCCACGGTGCGATATAATCCTCCAGCCGCTTGAGAAGCGTCGGCAGGTCATCGTAACCGCCCCGGCCCCGCTCGCCGTTCATGAACCGCTCCGTGTCTAAAAAATCCGCATCGACCAGACAGGAATAGAGCATTCGTGTCCGGAATGACAGTTTCCACAGATCCCGTTCTGGCGTTTCCGGCGGGATCTGCGGCAGCGCCGCACCGCTCTCGCCGCAGTTTTCAAGATAACGTCCCTCTATGCCCTTCCTGAGCCGGCCATAGAGCGTTGCATCTTCCTTATGGTCTGATTTCAGATTGCCAAAATCAGGAAGTCCGCCGTGATGCCCGACCACACAGGCTGCGGCGCGGGCGTGTCCGCGCTTTGCGCAGATCACTGCCCCGGTGGTCGCGTGGTCCACAATGGGGCCGTCCTCCAGCAAACGCTTTTGGAAGCCATTGGTGCATTTGCCAATATCATGGGCAAGCCCTATCAACTCTCCCTCTGCCTCCGCGCCAAACGCGCTTGCGAACGAACGGCACAGCGCTGCGGTTCCTGTCAGATGCTCTGCCACCGTCTGACGGCGGCCATCGTCTGAAATATGGGCGTAATATTCCAACCTAACACCTCCCAAATAGCAAGAAGTCAGCCCTGTAACTTTACAGAGCTGACTTCTTGGGGCCGAGGAGCAGCCCGTATACTATTCATAGGATACAATTGTCTGCCTGATATGTCAATATAATACAGTCTAAATTGCCAGAGTGCGCTGACAAGGCAGGACCTATTTCGTTTATCTGACTTGATCACATCGCCCTCCCAAAGGGGGCCTATTCAACCGTCTTTTTTTTGCGATCCGCTCCAAAACAGCCAGTTCCTCCAGAGAACAGTCCAAAGTATCAAATTGATACTTTGAAACTTTGGGGCTGATACTTTGGAAAGCGCTTTTGTCCGCATAATCAATGTGCACCTCATTCCTTGCTCAGATCTTCCGTCTTGAAGGTCGTATACCCCTCATAGTAGTAGCTGTGGTCGATGCCTTTCATATAGACCTCGCGGCTATTGATCTCGTTGGTCAAAGCCGCCTTCAGCAGCACCTTGATCTCCACGTCCTTGATGGGGCTGCGCTCCATGGCCAGTAGGTAGTCCTCTTTATCGACCTTGCTCCAATCCACAACCTGTCCGATACCGGCTTTCAGCATCTGGTCAAGCCACAGGCGGGTACTGCGGCCGTTGCCCTCGCGGAACGGGTGGGCAATATTCATCTCCACATACTTTTCGATGATCTCGTCAAAGGTAGATTGCGGCATCTTGTCGATGTTTCCAAGCGCTGCCTCCAGATACATTAAAGGGGCAAAACGAAAATTGCCCTTTGCCAGATTTACCGTGCGCAGTTCGCCTGCAAAGTCATAAATATCCTCGAAAAGCGCCTTATGAATGGCTTGCAACGACGCAAATCTGCCGGGGGCCAGCTTGTCCAGAGCGCCGCTTTCAAACAGTTCCACGGCCTTCCTTTTGCTGATTCGCTCCTCCTCGCGGGCAAGCTCGGCGGAGTTGGTGATGCCAAGTTTATTTTCAAGTGCCATCGTGGGCCTCCATGTGTTTATAAAATAGTTTCTCAGAGCGTATCCAGAAGATCGGCGTATCGCTCACAGATGCTTTTTTCCAGCTTTTCAAAGGCCGGAATAAAACGGCTAATAATCTCCTGTGCCAGTGCTTTCGCGGCATTTCCATCGTAAATATGTGCCATATTGTTGCGCTGGGACAGCATATCCAGCCACACATCTTCCTCTATGCAAGGGTAATACTGGTACGCCTGCTTGATAATTTCACGCGGGGAGCCTGTCTTAGCTGCATTGATGCCTTCATAAGTCAGCAATTCTTTTAAGACCTTCCAACCTAATTCAAACTGAATGGAGAACTTGTCAATGATGCCGCTAATGATAAATTCATTGTTGAGATCCTGCTGATCAGAGCGCCGCAGAACGTCTAAATTTTTTCGGTAGTTATCAAACTTTTTCATAGAGCAATACTCCCTCCTTGCTGATGGCTTCCCGCAATTCTGGGGACAAATCAGAACATAAATCTATCACATCAAAGGTCAGCAATGTATGCGTTTCTTCCTCAACATCCAGTCTGAAACGGCATACATTGCCTCCATGCACAGCTAAATCAATATCGCTTGTGCGGTGGAAGTCCCCTCGCGCGCGGGAGCCGAAGAGAATCACCGTTTGGATGTGATGCCTATTTGCCAGATTAATGATCTGGCAAATAACCTTTGGATCAATTCCGTACTTTGTCATCACGCCAACTCCTTTGATAAGCCTTCAAGCTCACTGACCATTCTGGTTATAATCTCACAAAATAATTATACCATAAAACGCCAACTCCACAAGCAAAAGAAAGAGAATAGTAGGGAAAATGTCAAATCTGCTTTGACAATTCCCCTGCTGCATTTCCGATTGGCCGGTTACATCCATTTCACCTTCTGCCAAATTTTTGACTGCATCTCTTTGATTTCATCCAAATCAGATTGGCGGACATAGCCACAGGTGTTGGCAACACGGGCAATCTGGTTGATGTTGTTACCGATGGCTGACAACTCATGCAAAAGGTCAATAAAAACCTCCGGACGCCGGGGCTTGATTTTCTGTCCCGCGATCAACAGGCGCAAAAAAGTCTGCGTGGTCAGTCCGGACGCGACGACCTGATCTTTCAAATGCTTGAGTTCTTCGTCGTTTAAGCGCAAGGTAAGCGCATGGTTTCTCTGGCGCATAGATATTCTCCTTTCATCGGGGATTTTAAGGGGTTGCCCCCTTAACAAGCGCATTTGGATAGCCAAATGCTATGCTTGCGAATTCAGCTTCCGTATAGCGGCTTCATTTTCGTGACAACGCTGTTGTAAAATTAACTTCTTGATTTATTGGTGTCCAATAGGTATAATAATTGCAAGAAACTTTTGAGGTGAATGACCGTGCTGCACGAGGAACGAACTGCAAGTATTCTTATCAACAAGGCGGGTGGAAACGCCGGGCCGGATGCCAATGGCTACCGCGTGGCTCTGCCATCTGCCTGGATGAAGGCCCTGGGCATCTCTGAGGGCAGCCGCACCGTAACGCTGCAATTCGACGGGGAAAGCATCACCATCCGCCGCCCTGCCGTGTCTGATTACGATGTCTTTCTGGCCAATGCCCGAAGCAGCGCTCACGCCCTCCTGATCCTGTACTACTACGATGGGAACAAGCTCTGTACGAAGATCTGTGCTGACCAAACCACTCATCAACTTGCCATCGAAAACGAGGTCAGTTCTCCCCTTTCCACCGCTTTCGGCGTGAACCGCAAGCCCACATGGGACGATCTGCAAACCTTTTTGAAAGACCGCTGTGTGCCGCAGGAGCGGGACGGTTTGAAATATTACCTGTCTGACTTGGGACTGGACTGCTATGACCCGCTGGCGATTATCCGCAAGACCGAAGGGCGCATGGCAGAGGATTCGTGCTGGATCAAAATTGTGGAGGGCTGAATATGTCGATCAGACTGACAACGGGAAGCCGCATCGCGGAAACTTCGTCTAAGGGCAATCAGGAAAAATGGCTGGCAGATGGCCGCTGGTACAAGCTGGATCTGTTCGGCTACGAGGGACTGGCTGAAGCCGTGACCTCTGCGCTGCTGGCACAAACCAATACCGACGCGTTGGGCTTTCGCTATGTGACCTACCGCATGGAGCGGCTGGAAGTCCACGGTCATACCCGCAACGGCTGTTCCAGTGCCAATTTTCTACGTCAGGGCGAGGCCATCCTGACCCTTGCGGAATTGCTGCGAAAAGGCGTTGGCCCGGACTGGCAGACCGCGGTAAACCGCCTGCCCAATCTTCAAAGCCGCCTTGCGTGGTTGGTGGAGCAGGTTGAGCGGCTGACGGGACTTGACCGCTTCGGCACCTATCTGACGCTGCTGTTCGAGGTGGATATGCTGTTCGGCAACGAGGACCGGCATCTGAACAACATCGCTGTGCTGCGCTGCGGTGATGGCTTTGACTACTGCCCCATCTTCGACTTTGGTGCGGGCCTGCTGTCCAACACACGGGACTATCCCATGGAGATCGAGCCGGACGCATTGGTGCGGCAGCTCAAGGCTCAGCCCATGAAAACGGGCTTTGTCCGACAGGTCCATGCGGCCCAAAATCTCTATGGGCCGCAGCTTCGCTGCGACTTTGCCGAAAAAGAGATCATGGCAGCCCTTTCGGAGCCGCTGGAGTTTTACGCCAAGCGGGATGTTCCTTATATCCGTGACCGTGTGACGGCCTGCATCAAATTCCAGCGGAAAAAGTTATTCTGATTTTCTGCCGTCCTCCCGCAGCCACGCGCCCCGCAGCACCATGCGGAGATACGCCGCCCGCCCGATGCCGTGGTCCTGCGCGGTGCGGGTGAGCCGCTCATATTCTGCCTGCGTCAAGCGGAGATTTACCTGCTTTTCCCGTAAGTTCTCTTTATTCTTCATCTGATGATCCTCCCTATTATTCTTTTTTCGGCTTGGTATATATTTATCTCAGTATCGCTCTACTCAGTCTTATTAGACGCTGAAAATCAGCGCACCTGAACGCTGATTTTCAGCGTTCTTGAAATTCGAAAATCGAAAGTCAAGAAATTCGGTTTTCGAATTTCAGGGGGTACAGTGCAGACGGCTTCCCCAACCCCTGCCGTTTCCGGCGCAGCAGGCCAGCTTGCTCCAGTTCGGATAGCAGCTTCTCCGCCTTGCTGTGGGCGCAGCCCAAGTCCTCCATAATGTGGCTGATGCCATAGTAAACAAAGGCGCGCCCTTGCTTATCGAACCACCCGCTTTTGCGGGAAAGTCCCATTTTGTCCAGCAATAATCCATAAAGTAATTTTGCTTCACAATTCATGCTTTTGAATGGTTCCTCCGTAAACAGCACCTTTGGAACACGGTAAAATGTAAATAGCTCTGATTCATGCTCGTAGAAATAATCCATATTGTTCCTCCTTGCCCGTTGGGGCATAAAAATAGCGGAGGCAGGCATTTGACCTGTCTCCGCTTGCGTTGATTTTTTGCTTTTGTTTCCTTCTTGGGGCGTTATTTGGACTCTCGCAGGATCTCAAGCGCGGCGCTTTTGATGTTGTTCATCGCACCTACCCACGCCATTTGATCCTGCGCCTTCAAGTCCTCGTCGATGCCCTGTGCTTCCGCTATCTGGCGGATGATGGTTTCCAGCAGCTTGTCCTCTGTGGCGTCCGGCTCCGGCGGCAAAAGGCAGGGATAATACTGCTCGCCCCGCAGCTCGTAGTAAAGACCGTTCTCAAAAATGACCGGCGACAATGGCGGTAAATTTTGTTCCATAAAGCTCTCCCCTTTCTGCCAACATTGTATGGGAGAAATCCGTATAGCGCCAGTATGCGAAAATCATCGCGCTCCCCTGCCTTTCGCGCGGTAACGGGCTTCCAGCAGCTTCATGATCTCCCGCTCCATCTGCTGCGCGGAATAATTGCGCGGGAAATACTTCCGCAGCGACTCGGTTTTGATGCGGATTTGCTCCTTCTGATTGGGCTTTTCCTCGGTAAGAATGGCGTACAGCACTTCCGGTGTCAGCTTTGCCTCGCGGGAGAGCTGCTTCATGCGGAGTGCCTGTGACAGCGATGGTGTGGCGTCCTCCCGCCCGATCAAGTCCCACAGCTCCGCCTGCTCGTCGCGGGTGAGATAGGACAGCTCCACGGCGGGAGAAAAGGCAATGCGGCCATCGTCCACCATCTGAAGCAGCGGCGGAACAAGGTTGGTCAGGCGAATGTAGCGTTGAATGGTGCGGCCACTTTCGCCGGTTGTTTCACCAATAACATCTGCTGTTTCATTATTCCCGACAAGTTGTCGGGGATTATCTTTACGTGGCCTCCCCGCTTGCCGTTTCATGGCCTCCAGCTTCATCTTATAAGCGAATGCCTTTTCGCTGGGCAGCAGGTTTTCCCGCTGAAGGTTGCTGTCCACCATCAGGATCACCGCTTCGTCGTCGCTCATCTCCCGCACCAGCACCGGCACGGTGGGCAGGCCCAATTTCTGCGCCACCAGACGCCGCCGATGCCCGCTGACCAGCTCGTAGCCATCCCCTTTTGGCCGGGCCAACAAGGGTGACAGAATACCATAGGTGCGGACGCTCTCCACCAGCTCGTCCATAGCTGCATCCTCCCGCACCTGATAAGGGTGCTTTACAAAGGGCGACAGCTTGTCCGGTGGAAGCTGCGAGATAAATTCCTTCACCATACCGCCCCTCCCTCCGAAAGCGCGGCGGACACATTCACATGGTAGTGAAGGTCGGAGCCGCGATAGTGGTAGTCCGCGTCAAAGGAATGGAGCCAACCGGCATTTTGCACATTCGAGTTTTCCCTCTCTTTTTCGGCCTGTAACCCTTGCGGCACAAGGTTTCTTCGCGCTTGTGGCCCTTGGACTTCCACAGTCGGCACAGAGGAGCTGGGACATCTCGAGATGGTCGGCACGATCGTTCACCAGCTTACGCGCAATTTGACCGAGGAGCAGATCAAGGAGGCTGGGTTCGAGCCGTACTTTGTCGACCACACGACGGGCGTTTTCCCGCAGTTCGCCTCTGGTTACCCGTGGTCGGCGAGCACCATGCAGGTCACGGGCGACACCATCGCGGACCTCACAGAGGACCTGGCTGCGGAACAGAAGGCGCGCGTGACGTATGACAACATTCTGCGCCTTTCCGACGATCCGGACGTGAGTGATGTCATCAAATTCCTGCGTGCGCGCGAGATAGTGCACTTCCAGCGCTTCGGTGAAGGCCTGCGCCTCGCCAAGGACCGCCTGGACGAGAAAAACGTCTACTACGTAAACCCAAGCTTTGATCAGTAAAATAGAAAAATGAAAGGAAGTCTCTGCCGGTTGGCAGAGACTTCCTTTTTATGGAGGGATACGGCAATGAG
>OHAJ01001787.1_pt1 | contig 15388 bp, 18 predicted proteins | sample 1577101 | NCBI WGS metagenome assembly OHAJ01 (sample SAMEA3541531, study PRJEB24748) | human gut metagenome | biome: human gut; feature: human-associated habitat; material: faeces | place: China | collected 2012
AGCACCAGAACCTCAGGAATAGAGGCGTCCATTTCGTCAAGGAAGAACAGACCACCATTTTTAAATGCCTTATAAAACTCTGTCTCATGATATACACCACCAGCATCTATAAAGCCTGTGAGCTTGTATTCCTGCTGAACTGAGTTTGTGAAGTAGAACTCTAAGCCCATATCCTTTGCTATCTGCTCCAATGTGTGATTTTTACCAGAACCAGCAGGGCCAGCAAGATAAACAGGGATATTATTTTCAATGCAAGTCTTAATGGTTTCGTATTCTTTGTGATGAACTTCACCCTGAGGAATTTCAACCTTAGGAATTTCAATTTCCTGTGTCTGAATTTCCTCCTTGATTTCTTCCTTTATGGATTTTTCTTTTTTCAGAGCAGACTTCTTAACGCCCTTTGTCTCATACTTAACATTTGTGGAATTAACCACATAGCTTCCATCATCTTCATTGTTAGACACAATGTCAATGCCCTCAATAACAGTGTGAAAATTACCATCTTTGTCAGTATAAGCCCTGCGAACGTAAGTGTAGATTTTTTCAGATGTGGGATATTTAACATATACAACTACATAATCTTTCTTGTCGCAAGCATCTTCAATTTTGATAACTGTAAACTTTTCCATAATTTTTACCTCCGTAAGCTTTTGTGTTTGTGTTTTGTTTACAGTTATTATTATACATCATAAAAATGGATTTGTAAATAGAAAAAGGGCAAAATTAACAAAAAGTTAATAAATGCCCTTTCATTTTATATTTTATTGAACTTCTCAACTTCTTCATCTACACTGGATATGAAATTGTGCAAATATTTTTCTCCAGGTTTTAAAAACTCTTCTATAATAACTTCTCTGCTATATATAGAACTTCCGACAGTATGAATAAAAGCTGTTTTGGAAATATCTGGGATATTTTCATCAAACGCTATGCAAACTCTTGCTGCAAATATTATTCTTCTCAGCATATCTGGGTGAGATAATGCAAATGCTATAACACCCAGATTAAGTTTTTCTGTGGAGTTTTTTATTCTTACCCGAATTGTTAATACTTGTTTTCCATCTGGTGTAGTTACTGGAGATATAATATCTAAATTACATCTAACGCCCTGAGATTCCAACTTTTGAACTATTGCTAAAGCCTTAGCAGAATTATCAATTATTGTGTCGGTTGATACATCTGCTAAAAAACTGATATGCTTAACAACTGTCATTGTTTTTTGTTTTGCTGGAACTCTTTTGCTGTTTATCATATTAGTAGGAATACCCTGTAAATACCTTGGTACCGAACACTGATAACCAGCTATTGAATATTCTGGCTTAGTTTTTACAGAATCAGCATTGATATTATATTTTGTGTCGAGAAGATTTTTTATATTTTCTTTTCCTTTTTCCCAGCCTGTTTTTGCAAGTTTAGTAGCTTCTTCATAATTTTCTACTAAATTAAATTTTTGCATAGGTTTATAATCTGCTCTATTCCTAAAATTCTGTTCAAAACCATAATCATCAGAATGCTTTGTTTTTGAAATATCTATATAATTTAGTATCTCAGACAAAGAATTGAAATAAGCTATTACTGCTTTTTCATTATAAAAATAAAAAGATTTCTTTACTGTTTTAATTTCTGTGTACATAATATTATTTACCTCCGTAAGATTATTTATTGTACTGTATTGTATATAAGACATATAAGATATATTGTATTATGTATTATATATATCATATGTCATGTATATAATATATACCATAATTTTCCTTTTGTAAATAGCAAAATGGTAAGATTTACAAATTATTTACATTTGTTAATACAAATATAAAAGATGTACCAGAATGCTTTGTATTAAACGATAATTGTAAGGTATAGTAATTATACTACTTAGCATCTTATCATTCAATACGGCGCATTCTGGTACACCTGAGAAGCATATATAAGCTTTTACTTTTCTTCTTTTAACGTTGTTTGATTTTTTGGGAGATTCCCATATAATGCAATGCAACAACTGTCAGCTGCATCATCATTAAATAAATATTTATCTCCATTGATTTCAAAGTATTTTTTTATTTTGGTATTTTCTGGGAGTTTTACCAGGATATCATTTTTAAAGCCTAAATTGCAAACATATTTTATTGTAGGCCATTTCTTTGGGTCAACATAATAATTATTATTTTGTGGTTTTGATGTACCTACTATTTTAGATTTCCACGCTCTTGTGTCTGCTGAATAAATAGGATATGCGTATTTGACAGCACAATCAATTATAACAGCGTTTAATGCTCCTATTGACTTTATATAGTTAATGTTTAAAAACCCCTCAGAACGCAGCCTAATGCGCTCTATAATTACTGTTATATTATCCGATTTATAGCTCAGATTTTTAAACAGGACATCTAATTTTTCCCTTAAGCATTCTCGCTTTTCCGAATTGTTTGCAAAATGCTTGAAGTCTATATAGGTTATCTTTTTTATTTGATTATCTGCTATAATTGTGATTCCTGTTCTTTTATAACTTTGGTCAATTCCTATCGTTATTTTATTATATTTCATCTTCTTTATATTTTCCTTTCTGCACGGTTTATCATCGCATTCCAAACAGTCAGCGTAAATTGCTATTCCATAAATTGGACAATGTTTAGACATCATCAACTTTCCTTTCTTGCATCAACATTCCTAATTTATGGAATAAAATTCTACCCTGCCAGATATCCATATTATAATAGGGAGTAGTCCAGATTAAACTGTTATTTTTAAAATAATCAACAATAGGCGTTGTTAATGTGTTTGCATGGATTATATACCCAGCTAAACCTAACAAGCTAATTTGTATATAAGACATATGGCAACAAGTGATATCTATATCTTGACCTACAAAGTAAACATGATTCTTGTAGTTTAATCGTTTAAACAAATCGTTACATATCTCAGCAGCAGCTACAAGCATTCCACCAGCACCAACGCTTGGGTCATTGACACTAACATATCCTTTGTCATGCACTTGTTTAGACAGCATAGGCTTGCTTATAACGACCTTAGCAGATGCTTGGGAAATATTATATGGGGTAAAAAATTGACCTGCATTTTTATTTGCTATTTCTAACTGCATATAGATATTGCCTAATAAATCTTGATATGGATTATCTTGATATTCCAATGTTAGCAATGCAAACATCTGAGTAATTATTCTTTGCTCTTTCGCATTGTATTGTTTTATAGTTTTTAAATATTGCTCTTCTCTTGCGTTCCAGGTATTTATCAATGTTTTATTGTTAGATTCCAAGTAAAATCTTGTGCAGCTGTTTTGCAATGATGTAGCAAACATTAGCATTAAATCGCTCCACACCTGATATGGATTTTTACTACTAAGCAATAATTTAAAACCATTGATAAATCTCTGAACATTCTCGCTGTTTTTAGTTTCTGATATTCTTATTCTTGACATTATAACACATCTCCCAAAATCAATTTAAATGCCCCTATAATCAAACTTAGCTTAGTGTTAGTGTTTATATGCACATTAGCTTCAACGTTGATTATAGGGGCATTAGGCTTTGTTATTTGAGCTTTATGCGACCCATGCCTTGATTCCAACAAGCATCACGCATTTGGCATTCCTTAGCTCTTTTACTGTCATATGTTTTACATAGCTCACACCTTTTAGGTGGTTTTTTAGTTGTAATAAAATTGTGTTTGTATTCTTGTATTGCTTCCAAATGCTCAACAGCTGTGGATATTTCAGAGAAGTCATAAGGAACCATCTCTATTTTAAAATCTTGTGTATTTTTATCTTCCATTAGGACAAAACCATTATGAATACCAGTTAAATATTCATACAACATACACTGTTTTCTGCCAGATGGGTGCCCTTTGGATTTCTGGAATGCAAATGTATTCATGGATTTTATTTCACAAATGTATTTTTTACCTGATATGGTCAGTATAGCATCAGGAGTGAAACTAAGGTCATATTCTGGCTTTAACTGAGTTGAATCCATATCTTTATAGGTCCCTAAACCTCCGCGAATAAATAACCTTTGCCATTTTTCATGAATAGCATTACCTTCTTCAAAAATACACTTAGACTTTAAGGACAGCTCTTCCCCTTGAGACATCTTAAAGAATAAGCTAAGGACCTGTTGACGATAACAAAAGTCTTTTTCTTTAACCATAGCCGAAGCGTGTAAACCGATGCGCTCCAAAGCTTCTCCATTTTTTAACTGAATAGCATATACCATTTTAGCTTCCTGTTTAGGTTTATGTTCTGCATAATAGCATTTTTTTAATGCAGACATGACAACCAAATCAGAAGAATTTGAGAGCTTTTGGGATTCACTTTCTTTGATTCTGTTTAGCTCCTTTTTGATATTTGACACATCTGTTGCCATTATTATTTTCTCCTTTTTTCAAAAATCAGCCCGGAAACTACATCAAGAATATCCATCAAAATAGTTATTGGAAAAAATATAGATTTTATAACTATCTTAAAATGATTTACTTTATACGTTTTACCAAAATATTTCCAGGCATCATTCAGTTCTCTTGCTACGATATTACTTAAAATTTCATCAACTACAAAAAATATAAAACAGATTATGAGATAGATTATACATACTTTAAAAATTACTGATTCCATTATTTTCTTTTCCTTTCTTTTTCCTCTTTAAGCTCCATGCTGATTTCAGTTACATCTATTCCTATTTTTGATTTACAGAAATTTATCATGTCTGCATCTGTTATATGCTGGTCAAATATCAACGGGAGATTTGTTAGTGTATGCTTTAACTCTTCGTAGATTTTTCTGATATTTGCCTTGGTGTATTTTTTACGATACAAAACATATATCACAGCTGCCAGTGTAGCGTGTACACCTTTATTAACATATGAAATATCGTTCTTGTCTTTAGCTTCCTGCATTCTCTGATTTACATTAGATTTCATCTTTCACTGCTCCTTAAATTATGTATGAGAATGCACCGTATGGCATTCTAATTTTGACATAGTAATTATATTACCTTAGCTTATAAAACGTCATACGGCGCAACCTGGTTTAATCTGAGCTATTTGACAACTCAATATATTTGTTGATATAAAACTGTGCTTTTTTGATATCGTTAAGCCCACCTTTATCAGATTCCCGCCAGAGGTATTTAAAAGCATTTCCTTTACAAAAATCTTTTACGAACTCTACCCCAAAGATTTCCTGCATAACGTCAATGCACTCATATTTACCTTTAGCATATCTATTTGGGTGGTTTATATCATCTGTATTTTCTGATACTGATTTAGACTTAATATCTGCATCATCATTCTTGACCTTCCTAACTGATTCTGACCTATCCCAAACAGGGAAATAAACGATAGAACCATCATTTTTTAATTTAGGTTTAGAAATTAGTATGATATCTAAATCATCATATTTTTCGGATTTAGTTGTTAATCCTACAAAGCGTAAGTCTTTGCTATAATCACTTAAACGAATTTCAAGCCTTACTGTTTTATTTTTCCTATCTTCCTTTGGAGATATCAAACATAAAACAGTTGTGAGTATTACTTTATTACCCATATCAAGAGCTATTGCAGGCACGGTTGATAAACGTGATGTATTTATATTCTCATTTACACATTCTAACACTTGCTCCACCTTGTACTGCCTGCCATTATTCAATAGCACTATATCTTTTTCTGATAAAATCTGTTTTACATTTACCATTTTTACTTACCTCCTTTAATCATGATAAATAAGGTCAGCAGCACAAGGAAGTGATTCTATCCAATCGCAAAAGTTATTCCATTCGTCAAGTTTGTGACCCTTACGCTGGCTGTATATATTTCTAAGGACTTCATAATTAAATAAAATTGTCCTTTTTTGATTATAGGAACTGGGAAGCAGCTGTATCATCTGCCACCAGATTTTCTTTTTGGAAAACTCAGTTTTATAATCATCTGACTGTTTATCGTAATTATTATAAATACCACGATAAATGTTAAGTTCATTGATAACACTTTCAAGCAAACAAGTAGCAATTAAATGCTCATGTGAAAAATCATCGAGGGTAAATTCATTTACCGCTATGGAGTGCATTGTACTTGTGGAATTTGACACAGTTCCTACTTTGTATGTATCAAATTCTTTCCAAAAATATAAAGGCGCTGTTATATCAACACTGACGGTTATAAATCTCATAAACTTAGCATGGCTGGGACCTAATGCAGCTAACTTTGACATTAACTCCCAATCTTTCTGACCAATCATTAAAAAGCCTGTTCTTTCTCTGAAAATACTGTCGGATTTACCCCAAGAATTAAATGAGTTACGCATTCCACGCACAGCAGCTTCCCAACCATCTGTTCGCATATTTTCAAATTTTATCATCTTTCAAACTTCCTTTCAGCAAATTCCTTTACCTAATTTTCCAAGCTTTATATACTCAGCTACATAGGAAATAAAAGTTGAATTTGTAGGGCGTGAATCTCCATTTCTGAAAATTCCAATACCAAACAATGTACCCCAATATTTTTTAACCTCATAAACATTGTAGGCTTTTTCTACTGCATTCCTCATATTACGCTCCACTTGGGTATATTCGATATTAAACTTTTCGGCTATATCTTCATACATTTTTACAACCTGCTCTGTGGTTGTATCATCAATTATTTGCTGCTGTATTGCCATAGCCAGAAGTTTAAAGCCTGCATATCTGGGAGATATACCCAAATCTAAAAGCGCTTTTCTTACTCTCATTTCCAATTCAGAAAATTCTATTGCTACTGTTTTTTCTTCCATAAAAAATTAGCTCCTTTTGTTTAACTTGTATAATTCTTTACCAAGCTCTTTTTCGTAAAAATCTTTCGTTGCTTTCTCCGCTATTTTATTATATTTTTCGATTTCCTCAGAAAACTGTTTTTCCCAAATATCCAAATTAGGACTATTAACTTTGTCAACAAAATGACATGATAAAGATGTGCAGCCTTTGCATGGATATTTTTCAACTGGAAAATTTTTAAACAAACATTTGTCGCATCTTCTAATATAATGCTCTAAGATATCCATTTATCTTATCCATCTCCCTTTTTGCAATTCCGTGTTAGAGAATTTACAGATAATTTTTTACCACAAATAGGACAATGCAATATTTCTATCTGATTAGATACACCATTCATATCTACACAAACAGCATCATACTTAGGGCAACCTCTCCAAGTAATTCTAAAATAAAATTTCTTGTTATCTGCATCATAGCAAATTTCATTTACAAAATTACTGTCAAACTGAATATTTACCGCATATGTACCATATCTTGCAATTCCCTTGCCTAAACTGTTGCATATTCTGCAATTACTCATCTTCTTCATCTTCTTCCTTTGTAATTCTATTAGCCCTCATCAATTCCTTTCTGACTTTTACGACATCATCAAATGAAACAAATCCCCTATCAAAAAACATTGGAATTTCACATTCGCCCATTGGATTTGATACCTTAGATTTAACAACCTTGCATTTCATAATTATTCCTACTTTTTTGTTTGCAGCAGAGTTACTAACATCTTTATTAGGTATTTCTATCCATGCCCTTCTTGCAACCTGGATTCTGATAGATGAATAAAACTTTGGAGCCCTGCCTCCCGGTGTATCAGTTTTATCACCAAATAACATAGCGTCCATTTTATCTCTTACCTGATTTATCAAAATAATGGTTGTGCCAGTTGATTCACAAATTTCCTCCAACAATGGCAAATATCGGTGCATTAGTCTCGCAGTTCCACCAATACGTTCGTTGTTATCTGCTTCCGTTCTTGCTTGTTTTAGCAGCTTGTCAATATCTTCTCTGGGTTTACAAGCAGGAACTGAATCAATAACGATTAAAGGAATACCTGCCTGAGCGAATTGAACCGCCTTGTTAAGCGCCTGCTCTCCATACCTTGCTCTATATACTATCATCTGCTTGGGCTTGTTACCGAACGTCCTCGCACGCTCAGAATCAAACGTACCCTCTATCGGGATATCCAACGCTAAGTCATGCAAAGACATGAGATGATACCCTAAGGAAGTTTTACCAGAGCTTTCGGGACCGAATATTTCTATTATTCTTCCCTCTGGCATTCCACCCCCTATAATTGCATCTAAATCTTCTAAACCAGTTGACCAACGTGCAATTTTTAAACCCTGAGAATTGCCAAGGGAAATTATAGACCCCTGCCCCTCTTTAGCATTTATTTTTTTACAAAGGCTCATAATTTCAGCCTTATTTGTTTTAGCCATTTTGATTTCCTCTTTCAATCAAAAATTTCTTTGTTAGTCCTAACCTCTGCTTTTATGCCTACTTTTGCAAGCTTGCAAACCCTTGCATTTGCCTGTTCAAAAGTATCATATTCATTTATACCTATTTTCCAACGGTTGTCAAACCAAACTACTAATCTGTACATAACTTTTCCTCCAAAACTAAATTACTTTATTTGGCTTATAGCCGACTTCCCTTTCGGGAAGTTTCGTCTTAATCTTCCAAGTCTCTTCAGGGCTATTTTAAGCATTCTTTTTCAGAGCATCATAATCTTTTTTAAAATAATAAATATAATCTTTCAAATCATCATTATACACCCAAGTTACAAATTCATCAAGAAAACCATTCTTAACTAATCTTGTATAATCTGCCTTAGAGAGCTTACCAAGCTTTCTTTCCATCGAACCTCTAAGAGCTTTATCAGTTACACCCCCATCTTCATTAAGATAATATATGCAATTATCAAAGATGTACTTCCATTCATTATAATTAAGATTAGATATTTTAGCCTTTTTCATTTTAAATTCCTCCTGAATACTGATTTTATTTTTGTTTCGTTTTTGTTTATGTTCTAATTATATCACCTAAAATTAGGCTTGTAAATACCTTTTGGGTTAAATTAACAAATTATTTACAATTACCCTTTCTTTAATCCTCTGGAATACAACGCCACATTATACTTTTTTACTCTTGATAAATAAATACCTCTTTTAAACTCTATCGCTCCATGTTCCTTTAATATATCAATTACTCTCGATGTAACTACTCTTGATTTACACCTATCGTAAAAATCATCATAGGACTTAAATTTTCCATTCTTCTTTTTTTCTGCTTCTATATAATCTGCTGCTTTTTTACCAACACCCTTAATGGAAGATAACCCCATCTGTATTATATTTTCGCCCTCTTCTTTTCTCAGAGCAAAATTGCTATAATAATTTACGTGTGGTAAAAATATTACAGCTTCATCTAACACAGCTTTGGAAGCAAATTTATCCATTTCTGTCTCATCTTTAGCATACTTCATTTTTGCGTACCAATATTCATTGGGATAATATATTTTATAAAACATTTCCTCAACACTTATCAAAGAATATCCTACACCGTGACCTTTATTGAATGAATATGAATCCGTCATTTTTATAAAAAGGTCCTCAGCTTCATCTTTTGCAAAACCTTTTTTCTTAGCGCCCTCCCAAAACTCTGCAAACAAAATATCATACAAATTTTTCTGCTGCGCTAACTCCTCCTCTTTCTGTCCGTGAGCTTTCATCATTTTCAGAATCTTATCCGTTGTCGCCCATTCCATACCACCAATATACACACAAATCATCATTATCTGTTCCTGATAAATAACTGTACCATATGTGTCTTGCGTGTATTTGTAATACTTTGCTGACATTGCCTTTTCCTTGTTGTATTTATTGTGAGCATACATATCGGGCATCTTCAAAGACAATGGCCCAGGTCTGTTCATAGAAGAAGCTGCAACTATATCCTCAAAGCAGTCACAGTTGATTTTTGTTAAAATATCTCTGGGTGTAGAGGATTCAAACTGGAATATTCCATCACAATTTCCTTTTCCAAATTCACTGATTATTTTTTTATCCTGTACGATTTTTGTATAATCAACTTGCACGCCTGTTACTTTTCTTAAATCGTCCAAGCTTTCCATGGTTTTTAAACCTAAGATATCAAATTTAATAACATTGATTTTTTCAATATCCACCAAATCATAATTAGTAAACAGGTTACCATCTTTATCTATTTTTAACGCTGTGTATTGTGTGATATCCCCACCAGTAATAGCAACACCAGCTGCATGAGTGCCTATATATCTTACCTTTTTAAACAACTTTGTAAAATGGATAATTATATCATCATAGCGCTGATTATACATTGCTGCTCTGCTATCAGACAATAAATCAACTATGTTCAAATCGTCATCGGCTGCATACGGTTTAATAAAACTCTTTATCTCTGCTATAGTTCTTTTTCTCTCTGCTATTTCCTCTGGAGCTGCATCTTTATCAATGATATTTAAACCACAAACCTTAGCCAAATCGTTTATCAGATTATCAGTTTTATACAAACCATATGCACAAATTCTTGCAGCATGACCAGCATATTTTTTACAAAGATACTCTATAACTTCATGCCTGCGGGAAGTCTGGAAGTCAAGGTCAATATCGGGAATCTTCTTTTTATCCATACGCAGGAAGCGCCTAAAATCTAACCCAAAGAATATGGAATCTACTTCCGTTATTCCAAGAACATAAGCAACTTCACTGTTGCAAACTGAACCTCTTCCGGGACCTACTGCAATACCACGATTCTTTGCCCATTTTACATAATCCTGTACAATAAGAAAATAATCAGCAAAACCATGATGTACTATAACATCATATTCTTCTTTACATCTTGCTATATACTTTTTATTCTTTTCTTTACCTCTGTAAACTAATCCTTTTTTAATATTTTCCTTTAAGATTTTTGCGGAATCTTGACCCTCAATTTTAGGGAAAATCAATTCCAACTGACTTAAAATATCACCATCAACTTTATCCTCTATTTCATCTAAGGCTGCATACATTTCCTTAGCCAGCTTCTTTGTCTCAGCTTCCCCAAAATCCTTTTTGTGCATCTTATAAAAACGCTTTTTCATTTCATCTGGTGCAGGCATATAACGCTCCGCATAAGTTGCTTCTATATCGGCAAAATTGTGCCCAGCTATTTCGTGCATCTTCATGTATGTGGGGAAGTCCTCTTTTCTTCCTCTGTGAGAATCAGAGGTTAATATGCACTTGATATTTAATTTCTTAGCTAACTTAATTGATTCCACATTTACCTTTTCCTGTAATCCTACATCTGATACTTTATACGGCTGTACTTCCACATATAAATCATCTTTAAAAATCTTTTTGAGTTTTAACAAAAACTTTTCTGCTTTTACAAAATCGTCCTTAATTATACACTGAGCTAAATATCCTGCAACACAAGCTGTAGTGCAGATTAAGCCCTCATGGTATTTTTCTAACATATCAAAATCCCAAATAGGATTATAAAATTTCTGTTTTTCTCCCTCATACTGCACATTATTAAGATTCTCAAATCCTTTTAAATTTTTAGCTACTAATATCATATGAAAACCACGATTCTGTGGAACATATTTAGGAAGAAAATAACCCTCTACTCCAAGAACTGGCTTTATCTCACATTCCTTGCAAGCAAAATAGTGTTTTACTAATCCGTGAGCATTACCATGATTTGTTAAACCAAGAGCCTTATATCCCAGCTCTTTTGCTAAAGCTGCTAACTCTCTTGCTTTGCCAAATCCGTCAAATGTGGAATACTCATCATGCCTATGTAAATCAAACATTAAAAACCACCCTTAAACCAATTTATTTAATCAAGTCATTTTGTTTCAGAATATCTAAAAATTCTATCTTTTTATTTTTCATTTTATTCTTTTCTGGGCTTCCTATATTGTAGTGAACTATAGATTTATTTAATAATAATTTTGGATTTTTAGGCATCTGTTTTAAGGAACTTATTTTCCTGACATACTTACCTAATTCAAAATTATATAAATCATTTTCACACACAAATGAATTTTCAAAATTTTGGTCTTGAAAAAATCCTTTGGTTTTATCCGTATTAAATTTACACCAGTTTTCAAAATAAAAACATAAAAGCTTATTTTCAAAAAACTTTTCCAAAAGATTTTTATAAGATTCTAAAAGGCTGTTATTCATAACATAAATTCTGGTTCCACTATTGAAATAATTATCAACATATTTGCTTAAAATATCCTGAGGAATAGGATTTTTATTATTCCATAAATTTATCAATTCTGACTGTACATCATTAGAATAATAAATCTTATTACCTTGTTTATCTTTTTTAACCGAAAATCCTGTCATTCCGTCCCGTACAAAAGAGCAACAATTTATATTTTCAAAAATATTTATCAAATTAGAGGTTATTAAAATATCATCATCAAGGAAAAGTATCTTTTTACAATTCGTTTTCTTAAACAAATAATATTGTGGCAAAATATTCATTCCCATTTTATACACATTTAAAAAATGCTGTCCCTGCTCTGATAATTTGAGATTCTTTAAACAAAAATCATTTACCTTTTCTGAACCTATTACTTTAAAATTACTGATATATTTATTAGCTATATCAGTAATTTTGTCAGTCCTATCTAATAACCGCTGTTCATTAACAAAAACAAATAATATCTTATCACTTTGCTTTGGCATATTCTTTAACATGGATTCAAAATATACCATATTATTTACCAAAACACAAACTATATATTTAAAAGCCATTTACTGTTCTCCTTTGACAATCAAATCCCTTTTATACAAATGCAGCGACCCAGCAACGTGAGTATAAGTTCCTAAGCCTACACCCAGCTCCATTGACAATAAAATCTGCATACAAGTAAACTGGAAAACATCATACGGAAAACCTAACCAAATATCATTGCTGCGCATATAAACAGTTAAATACAGTTTATCATGTCTAATAAAAAATTGCAAGCATACTGTACAATTTACATCTTTAGATTCTTTATTATCTGCTGTCTTGATGTGAATAACCGCCTGACGTGTATTAGGGTCTTTTTTAAGCAGATTCTTGACATATTCCCATTGGTCAAAATCAAATTTATTTTTGATACAATAGCCATAATTAGAATTTACAGTTTCCCCATCATCTGACATTCTATCCCAGTTCTTTGTATATTTCTGTATTTCCTTTAAGCTATTATTTCCCGACAAATACCAAAGAAGTTCACCTATTGCATATCTCATAGACAATTTGCGAACATCTGAATTTAAAATATTTTTTGTCGGGTCTAATATTTCGGTAATTGCATTTATAACCTCGCCGTGAACTTCTCCGTCACGGCTATTTGTGTTTTCTTCCATTGCAGACAGAACTTTATACCAATAATCCCACGCCTGATTTATATTATCACAAGTATAGCAACGATTAAATAATGGCATCTCTCAAAACTTCCTTTCTTTTCTCACCTTTTCTACAAGACTACTTGATGATTCTATCTTGTTGCCTAAACCATCAACTATTTTAATTCCCAACTCGGCGCAAATCTTAGCTTCTGGAATCTCATTTGCGTATCTATCGCCACCCTTAGCAAATATAAAATTGCTTACTGTATCTTTGTAATCACGGTAAAGGCTACCTATCGTTCGGCTAACAGACATATCAGTGTCTATAGATATAACTACTCTATCTACACACCTAAGCTCACAGAGGAGCGCCTGGCGCTGTTCTTGCGTATAAAAGCAATAGCCCTTTTTCTTGATAAGGAAGTCATCTGTATTTAAGATACAAACATGATAACCGCCTAAAGCTTTCGCTTGCTTTAAATATTCTATATGACCAATATGTAAAGGGTCAAATCCACCAGAGGTTATAATTAACGTTGATTCCATATTACTTTCCTTTCTTAGACTTTACAATGTTTTCCAAATGGGTATTTATTTTATCTGCTACAATTACACAACTATTTTTTCTAACACTCCGATTATCATACAAATCAATAATATCCTGCAAATACAGCTTGCTGTACGTTTCATTATGTTTTCCAAGCTCCACGGTTGTTATCAGTTTAGTTAATTTTGCGCTCATCTCTGCTGGGGTCTGACAATAGCCATAATAGTTATTATTAAATATTTCCGCATAACCAAAACTTTTGGGCAACAAGCAGATGTTGCCTGTTATTGCACAATCTACTGTTGACATCGACCACATTCCGCATGATGTAAAAAATGTATTTAAATGCCCAAGAATCTTATCAGAACGCAAGAAATTATAATATTCTTCCGTACTGCCCAGAAATACAGACTTAAGATATGGTTTATCAAGCTTAAAATCTTTTCCACTGGGATTTGTAAAATAAATTGTGGGCATATCCTCAATTTTTGTTGAGCATTCCAAGCTATCGCAAATACGCAATAAAGTTTGGTAAGCATTTAAATAATAGCTGTCGCTGCTTAACCGATGATTATAAACAAATGCAAATTCAGCACTTGCATTCTTGTCTTTGCTTTTAAACAACTCTCTCTCATCGTAACCAGGCTGGGCTTTAACAATATTCCCTATCTTACAGTTATATTTTTTGTGGTAATAGCTGATAATTTCATTTTTAGCATAGTCAGAATTTACAAAACAAATATCAGATGCTTTCATACCTTCAAACTGTCTCAACTCTATCTCTGGCATATTCTTAAATGCTAACCAATGGTTATATGTAGCTATTGCACTATTAGGGAAAATCTTTTTCAATGGAATTACCTTTGTTGGCTCATTCACAAACACAACATCAAAATCCGCCATCTTGCTTACACGCTGGAAGAAATTTGCATCAAAAGAAAAACGCTCCAGCATTGCATTTGTAAATGTCCTGGTATTGTTAAATATTGCATAAAAATTCTCTTCAAACTCGCTATCTAAAACTGTGCAATTATCCTGTGAAAATTCAAACGCAACATATATGTTATTAGTCTTTGTAAACTTTGTACCTATCAAACTTCTAAGGAAATTTATATTACTATCCTTGTTTAACAAAATGCCGCGAGCGCCGGTTCGGGTTCCAGCGGGCCGATCGGTTCGGCCGTCCAGAACAACGGCGACGCGGCCCAGTCGCCCGCCAGTCCCACGGTGTCGCGCACCGTGCTGGGGCCGACGAAAGGCCACACCAGATAAATGCCCTCTCCGAAGCCCCAGACCCCGAGTCTGATCGAGGACGCCATGGCCGCCGGTGCTCCCGGTGTGTCGCTGGGCATCATGTATCTGCCGGAGTGCTACTCCTCCACCGATGAATTTGCCTACATTCTGGAGCCGGTGGGCCGCTATCACCGTGTGATCACCACCCACATCCGCGGTGAGGGCGACAGCATGGTGCAGAGCGTGCGCGAGGTGATCGAGATCGCCCGCCGCGTGGGCTGTGCCCTGGAGATCAGCCACTTCAAGAGCTGCGGCATGAAGAACTGGGGCAAGGACATCCACACCGCCATTGCCGACATCGAAGCCGCCCGGGCCCAGGGCATGGACGTGACCGTGGACTTCTACCCCTACGA
>OHAJ01001799.1_pt1 | contig 15337 bp, 10 predicted proteins | sample 1577101 | NCBI WGS metagenome assembly OHAJ01 (sample SAMEA3541531, study PRJEB24748) | human gut metagenome | biome: human gut; feature: human-associated habitat; material: faeces | place: China | collected 2012
AGGGCCCTTTTTTTACATGGATTGTATAAAATGGATAAACCAAACTTCTGCTGCCGGTTCCGGAGCAGCTGCTTCCAACGAGCGCATCACTGTTCGCATCCTGAAATCCAAGGCCGCAAACGAGGTTGCTGCCGAGCAGATGGATGTCTGGAAGGTCCTGGGCGAAAAATTCAATATGGATTTTGAATTTGATAATCCCCCGCAGGACAACTACAACGAGCGCCTGAACCTTGTGATGATGGATGCTCAGCTGCCGGATATCATTATGGATATGCCCACCACCGAGGTGCTGAAATACGGCGAGTCCGGCGTGATCCTGTCCCTGAACGATTACATCGAGAACAACATGCCCAACCTGAAGAAGGAGATCGACAAGCGGGACGGTGTCGAAAAAGCACTGACTTACAGCGACGGCAATATTTATTATATGCCCATGCTGGATGAGAAGGTCTCCGGCAATATGCCCTACATCGTCCGCACCGACTGGCTGGAAAAGCTGGGCATTGAGAGCCCCGTGACCCTGGAGGACTGGGAGAACTATTGGCATCTGGTCAAGACCACCGACCTGAACGGCAACGGCACCAACGATGAGATCCCCTTCAGCTCCTACGATATGACCGGCCTGCGGAACTTCTGCACCGCCTTCGGCTGCCTGGATGACTTCTACACCGACCCGGACGATGGCGGCAAGGTCCACTACGGCCCCATCGACCCCAAGTACAAAAAGGCCGTGACCTGGATGCATGACATGTATGAGAAGGGCTATATTGATCCCGAGATCATCACCATGGACTACGCTTCCTTCGTGCCGAAGCTGGCCCAGAACGCGGTGGCTTCCTTCTACGGCCCACTGGGCGGTATGCTGGCTGCACAGAACGCCACCATGCCTGCCTCCTTCCCCGGCTTCCATGTTGAGGCCACCGTACCCCCCAAGGGCGATGCACAGATCCACTCCTATATTGATCAGGAGCCGCGTGCCATTGCAGCCGCCGCCATCACCGCAAGCTGCAAAAACGTTGACCGCGTGGTCGCTCTGCTGGACTACATGTACAGCGAAGAGGGCACCCGGCTGATCAACATGGGTATTGAGGGCACTCACTACACCATGCAGGACGGCAAGCCGATCTTCACCGATTATGTTATGAACAATCCTGACGGCCTGTCTCCCAAAAACGCGATCGGCACCTTCACCTTTGCACAGAGCTCCGGCCCGTTCATTCTGAGCCAGGATGAGGTCACACAGCTGGATGATGAGTCTGTCAACCGCGCAAAGCAGGACTGCATCATTCCCTTCCTGGAAGAATCCAAGAAGTATGTGATCCCCGGCTCCACCTCCTTCTCCTCTGAGGACGATGCCGTCCGCCGTGCTGTGATGGCTGATGTGGACACTTACGTTGACGAAATGATCATCAAGTTTGTTTCCGGCCGTGAACCGCTGTCCAACTGGGACACCTACGTTGAAAAGGTCAATGGCATGGGCATTGCAGAAGTCGTCGATATCTACCAGAAGACGCTGAATGGCTGATGCCCCAGCAGGTACCTATTTTTTGATCCAGTAAAATAACGGCCGGGGCAGGAACACCCTGTTCCCGGCCTATTTTTTCCTGGGTTCTTCAGAACGAAAACAGGAGAATACCACCATGAAAACAGCCACCGCAGCAAAACCGATCACACTGCCAACAGCGAACCGCCTTGATCATGCCTACAAAAAGTTCTGGCGCAGCCGTTATCTGCTTTTGATGCTGCTACCCGCCCTGATCTGGTATATCGTGTTCATGTACGCGCCCATGTACGGCGCGCAGATCGCCTTCCGTGATTTCTCTCCCGTACTGGGCATCACGGGCAGCAAGTGGGTCGGCTTCAAATATTTCATCCAGTTCTTTAAATCCGAGTATTTTGGCCGTCTGATCAAAAACACGCTTGGCATCAGCCTGTATTCCATTATTGTGGGCTTTCCCATTCCCATCATTCTGGCTCTGCTCATCAACGAAGTCCGCGGTAAATTCTTCAAGCGCAGCGTACAGACCGTAGTGTACCTGCCCCACTTCATCTCCGCCGTGGTCGTTGTCAGTATTCTGAGCGCCCTGCTTTCTCCTTCCAGCGGCCTGATCAACCAGCTGATCACCGCCTTTGGCGGTACGCCGATCCACTTTATGGCCGAACCCAAGTACTTCAAGACGATCTATGTTCTTTCTGACATCTGGCAAAGCGCCGGCTACGGTTCCATTGTGTACATGGCGGCACTGACCGGCATCGACCCCTCTCTCTACGAGGCCGCCACCGTTGACGGTGCTTCCAAATGGGACAAGCTGATCCATATCACGCTGCCCGGCCTGCTGCCCACGATCATCATCATGCTGATCCTCCGCATGGGCTCTATTTTCTCAGTCGGCTATGAAAAGATCATGCTGATGTACAACCCTGCAACCTATGAGACTGCCGATGTGATCTCCACTTACGTTTACCGCCGTGCCTTTGAAAGCGGCGATTACAGCTTCTCTGCGGCTGTGGGCCTGTTCAATTCTGTGATCAATTTTACCATTATCGTGCTGTTCAACAAGTTCAGCAAAAAGATCAGTGAGGTGAGCCTGTGGTGATGAAAAAGAATATTGATGCGATGAATCACCCCACGAAAGTGAAGGAAAGCATCGGGGAACGAATCTATACCATTGTTGTGTATCTGCTGCTGATCCTGATCAGCGCAACCATTATTCTGCCGCTTCTGCACATCGTCAGCGGTTCATTCAGTGATCCCATGCAGCTGCTGACAGGCAATGTTTCCTTCTGGCCCAAAGGCTTTACGACCTCCATGTATGAGAAGGTTCTGAAGGATGCCAGCATCTGGACGGGTTATCTGAACACGATCCTGTATACCGTGCTGGGCACCCTGATCAGCGTAACCCTTACCGCCTGCGCCGCCTACCCCCTGTCCCGCAAGGATCTGTTCGGGCGCAACGTCTTTATCAGCCTTTTCATCTTTACCATGTTCTTCAACGGCGGCATGATCCCCACTTATCTGATCATTCAGAAGCTGGGTATGCTGAATAAGATCTGGGCGCTGGTGCTGCCTTCTGCCATCAGTACCTATAACATGATCATCATGCGCACCTTCTTTGAAAACACCATCCCGAATGAGCTGATCGAGGCCGCAGCCCTGGACGGCTGCAACGATATCACGACCTTCTTCCGCATTGTTCTTCCGCTCTCCGGTGCAGTGTTCGCAGTTATGGCGCTGTTCTACGGCGTTGCGCAGTGGAACAGCTGGTTCCCGGCATTGCTGTACATTCGGGATCGTTCTCTGTATCCTTTGCAGATGATCCTGCGTGAAGTCCTGATCCAGAGCGACATCGGCAACATGGCCGGTTCCACCGGTGATGTCGAGGTCATCGGCGATGGTCTGAAATATGCCACCATGGTGGTTTCCACCCTGCCGATCATGTGCCTGTATCCGTTCCTGCAGAAGTACTTTGTTGCCGGTGTTACCATTGGCGCGGTCAAGGGCTGATGGGAGGATACCACACCATGCAATCACATGATCTTTCCTTGCCTGCGTGGGGCCCCTACACCAAACGATACAGCGGCATTTCCCATGTTCCTGCGGCCAACGATGGCGTTCGATTTGACCTGTCCGTTTTTCCGGGAATGTATCGCCGCCGGGTCGATGTGCCCAATGTACGGTTTGAAAGCGGCTTTCACCCCTGGGCTGCGGCTCCGGATCTGAGCTGCTACACGTTCCGCCACGAGCTCCTGTGGAAGGATCAGCTGTATGCAGACATCTCTTTTGCTCCCTTGGGGGAGGATGCCCGGTTGATCCGTGCCGAACTCCACAACAATACAGATGCTCCGCAGAATCTGGTGCTTCATTATATGGCATCCGCTTGGGATCCCGTTCCTTCCTACCGCGGCTTCTCCCTGCCGGGCTGTGAGGTATCCCTGCCGGAAAACGCGGCCTTTGTCTGGGCAAAGGATTATGACACCCTGGATTTTTCCATCCACCGTCCCAACGAATGTCTGACCTGGGATGGTCTGCGCCGGGGCGAAGAAGCCGTTCCCGGCTTTGGTCAGGGATACGGCATTGGCATGGGGTTCGGCTGTTCCGAAGGCAAAGGACCTTTTGGGCAGGTCATGCCCAGCGGAAAAGGGGACACCGTTACCTTTACGTTTTCCCTTACCGCGCCCCTGCGTGCCCCCTGTCTCTGTGTACGGTATTGGAATCCGGCAGATGAAAGTTCCAGGTATGATGTCAATGGTCAGGATACGTTACAGCTTCCGCCCTGTCAGAAGCCTTCTATTGCCATCCTGCCGCTGAATGCTTCCATTCCCGCCGGGAAATTCACTCTGACCCTGACTGCTGCCGGTGTTGGAGGGGCGAAGCTGGACTGCCTCGCTCTGTGCGAGCAAGCGGACGCAGGTGACTTTACCGTTACCCTGCGCGGAGATGGCTCCCGGCCTCAGGCTGAACCCGCCGCAGATGAGAACTATCTGACCCTGCAGTATCCCCACATTCAGGAGTGCTACGGGATCCTGTGGGATGATATCACCACCCATATTCGCACGATCGAAAATGATGAACTGGATATCTTTCTGCGTGACACCGTACACGACCATGTAAATGCCACGCTGCGCGGCAACGGAAAAGGGCATTACGTCAATCTCTTTATGGGGCCGATTCCCTTGGAGGCAGGACAGACAAAAGTGATCTATGGAGCGGTCTGTGCTGCTCCGGATGCTTCTGCCGCCGCGCTGCGCTGCCATGAGCTGCTGACGCAGCGCAGTGATTGGGAGCATGTATGGCAGCAGGCTTCTGCCTCCCTTGCAGCACCGCCCGCTTTACCGGCTGCCGAATCGCTTGCCCTGGGCCAACAGTTGATGAATGCAGTTCTCTGCACCAACGTTGTGTATCCGGTGTACACGCGGGGACAGTATATCCGCCACTACACTCCCGGACGCTGGTGGGACTGTGTCTACACATGGGATTCCGGATTCATTGGAATGGGTCTGGCTCAGACCAGCCTGCGCAACGCCTTTGACTGCCTGAACACCTACCTGATGCCCCCGGATTCTGTGGACGCTGCTTTCTTGCACCATGGCTCCATGGTGCCAACGCAGTTTTATCTGTACGCCGAGCTGTTGAATCGCACCAGCAGCAGAGAACTTGCCGCCTACTGCTATCCACGCCTAAAGCTGTACTATCGCTTCTTCACCGGGCAGGAAGGCGGCTCCACTACCGCCAACCTGCACAGCGGCTTGCTGCGCCCCTGGGATTATTTCTATAATTCCGGCGGATGGGACGATTATCCCCCACAGCAGGAGGTCCATCGCCGCCGTTTGCAGGCCAGCTGCGCGCCCGTGGTCACAACTGCCCATGCGATACGCTGTGCCAAGATCCTGGCGTACACCGCCCGCCTGCTGGGCGAGACAGCCGACGCAGATGCTTTTGATGCCGATGCGCTTCGCTTGGGGCGCTCCCTGCAGACTGCATGGGACGAGGAAAGCGGTTACTTCGGGTACCTCCTGCACGATCCTTCTGGTGATGCTGCAGATATTCTGCGCACCGAGCAGGGTTTGAACTACGATATGGGCATGGATGGCGCTTCGCCGCTGTTTGCAGGTGCCTGTACAGAACCGCAGAAGGAACTTCTGTGGCAGAAGCTGCAGAGCCCGGAACACCTGTGGTGTGCCTGCGGCCTTTCCACTGTGGATCAGAGTGCGCCGTACTATCGGCGTGACGGCTACTGGAACGGCGCTGTATGGATGCCTTATCAGTGGATGTTCTTCAAATCTGCACTGGATGCGGGCCTTGCCGATTTTGCTTACCGCATTGCCGACACCGCTCTTACCCTGTGGCAGAACGAGTGTGCCGAAAGCTACTGTTGTTTTGAGCACTTTATGATCGAGAGCCGCCGTGGTGCCGGCTGGCACCAGTTCAGCGGGCTTTCTTCTCCCATTGTACAGTGGTTTTCCGCTTACTACCGCCCCGGCACTGTTTGGAAAAGGAAAGCATACTAACCCTTCACCAGTAGCTACCCATATACGCTTCTTACTATCTCCATAAATACTATTAATTGTATTTGAAGGGAATTGCTCTGCCGTATAAAAATGTTTAATCATTTTAAAGTCTGGCGAATATACTAAAACTCCACCTCCAAATGTACCTACCCAAAGAAAGCCTTGCTCGTCTTTAAAGAGACAACGTACTTGTTCATTCTCTATATAATGCTCCAAAAAAAGTTGTCCATCCAAGCCTGCTTTATAAACCCCTTCACTAGTACCTATCCATATGGTATGATGATCATCCTCATAAATAGCACGAACATCAATCAAAGCTTTATCTTTAGAGAATACTTGACGAAAATACTTCTGAGTTCTATTATAGTAACATAGCCCACCATTAAATAGTCCAAACCATAAATTCCCTTTCGTATCACATAAAGATGCTTGAACAGGATTTCCATTCAAATCTCCATCATCCGCTCCATATATAGCGACTCTTTTCCCTTTTGAAAAAACATTAATATCACCTCCATTGGTACCGATCCATAATACTCCATCTTGGTCTACACAAACCGTGCTAATCATTTTGTCTGTTAAATTTCTCTCTGCTGTTGGAATAGGAGAATAATTATAAACATTAAATAAAGAAGAGTCACGGCTTAAGAAGTTAATTCCTCCACCCCATGTACCTGCCCATATATTATTAAAAGAATCTTGAAACAAGCAACGAACGCTAGAACTAGACAGACCATATTCATCATTACTTGCTTTTATATAATTAAATCTTACATCTTCCGAAGACACAAATAACCGTTGCGTTAAATCCAATACAGCAATTCCCCCAAATTCTGTAGCAAGCCAAAGCCTATTATCATCCATCTGCCTAATATCAAATACAACATGTTTTTCCCCTTTAGCCTCTTTAAAGTGAATAAAACTTTCTGATTCCGGATTGAACAAAGCCAGCCCTTCGGAGGTTCCCAACCAAATATTATTATTTCTATCCTTATAAATACAGACAACTCCATCCCCTGGCAAACTATTAGGATCGTTAGGGTTATGCCTAAAATTCTTTGCTTTTTTATCTTTTATAGAAATTATACTAAATCCATGAAAAGCATGAGCCACATACAGATTACCATCTCCCCCATCAACAACTGACCATACATTATTACTCCCCAGTCCAGGTACAGTTTCTGTATTATAATGTATAAAATTTCCAGTCTTCTTATCTAAATAATCAATTCCATTCCAATACGTAGTTATCCATAGATTTCCATCAGATGCAGGCTTTATGCTGGTCACATCGTCAGTAATCAAACTATTATGATCTCCAGGATCATGTTTATAAATAGTAAAAGTATTATTACTATAATTATAAGCATTCAATCCCGCACGTTGCGTACCAATCCATAATATAGAATCTATAGGATCATCTAACAAACAATTTAGTTCATTGCCTGTAATATGTAATTTATCAGGAATATCCTTATAATAGGAGATAAAATGTACCCCATCAAATTTATTTAATCCTTCTTCTGTAGCAAACCATAAATAGCCTTGCTTATCTTGAGCAATACTCAATACATTATTATTAGACAATCCTTCCATTGCTCCCAGCTTTTTAACTGAGTATGATTGTGCCCATATACATTCCGGTAACACCAATAACAACAAAACAAGTATATTTTTCATAATACTAAATATCGTTTTTTAATTGATTATTCAAAAATACAAAGAAAATCCATATTTAAGATATCTAAATCATGCATTGCATGATTTACTATCCATTTCTGCAAGATTCATATAACTTTATTAATTTTCCTTCACCTACATTTGCAGCCGGAAAGCAAAATAAGAAAAAACGTTTAATCTTTAAATCCTAATTTTATGAGGCATTTAAAATTTTTATGCACATGTGTCATACTACTACTCACATCAGTAACAGTATTTGCACAAACGCAAATCACAGGACATGTAGCTGATATGAAAGGAGAAGCTATCATTGGAGCTAATGTCACCCTTAAAGGAACCACAAATGGGACTATCACAGATTTTGACGGTCACTTTACACTCAATGTAAATGACCCCAACGGAATACTAGCAGTTTCATTTATTGGTTACAAAACAAAAGAAGTGAAAATTGGAGAAAAAACCATTTTTCAGATTATTCTTGAAGAGGACACTGAAACTTTAGACGAAGTCGTAGTAGTAGGTTATGGTACACAAACAAAGAAAAGTTTAACAGGAGCAGTTAGTGACGTTAAATCCGATGCACTAACCCGTTCAGTTTCTACCACTACTGCCGGAGCTTTATCTGGGAAAATAGCAGGAATTTCCACACGCGCAGTGGATGCTCGACCAGGTAGAGGAATCAATCTTGAAATCCGTAATATGGGAAGTCCTCTATTTGTTATAGATGGTATTCCTTATGGAGGTATGAACAGTCGTGACTGGTTACAAGCATCAGATGTATCCGGCAATGATGTTTTTAATGCACTAAATATTGAAGACATTGAAAGTATTACCGTATTAAAAGATGCCTCTGCTGCCATCTACGGTCTACGTGCAGCCAATGGTGTAGTTTTAGTTACAACCAAAAAAGGAAGGAAAAACGAAAAAGTCAGCATCAATGTTAATGGATATTATGGCTGGCAAAACTTAACTCGCTTTCCCAAATTAGCTAATGCCGGACAATATGTGAGAGGCTTGGCTGAAGCTGCACAGAACAGAGGTGAAGATCCTAATAATCTTTATACTCCAGAAGAATTAGCCAAATGGCAAGCTGGTACCGAGCCGGGATATAAAAGTTATGATTATTATGATATGGTAATGAGAAAGAATGTACCACAGTATCATATCAATGCTAATGTTACGGGTGGCTCAGATAAAACAAATTATTATCTTTCTGTTGCTCATACCAGTCAAGATGCCATGATGCGAGACTTTAAATATCAACGTACTAACTTCCAATTAAATCTTGATTCCAAAATTACAGATCATTTCACTGTAGGTGCACAAATTAGTGGAAAATATGAAAAAAGTGAAGATGTAGGTCTACCTGGTGGAGACGGATATTATACGGCTATTTTAGCAATGTTTAAGATGCAACCTATCGAAAGTCCATACGCTAATGATAACCCGGAATATATTAATAATGTGCATGAAAATGGTTATAATCCGGCTGCATTTAGACGTGACATTGCCGGCTACAAAGACAATTTAACCCGTAATGCTAATATCAATGCTTATGCACAATATGATTTCAAATTTGGTTTAACAGCAAAGGCCACTTTCTCCTACAATTATACAAACAGTCGTTTTGACGGTTATCAATACGCATATCAAATCTATACATATGATAAAGCAAATGACACCTATAATGGGACACCAGCCACAGGACGATGGAGAAGTCAGATAGATCGTAGTGTACCGGCACGTTATATGCAACTACAATTGAACTATACAAAACAGTTTAAAAAACATAATATTTCAGCAGTCTTAGGCTATGAAGCTTCTGATTATGACTGGAGTAAGAAAACTTATGGAACGGAACCTTCCACTGACTATCTGCCATTATTGCAATTTGATGAACTCAATAGTTTTGGTGATGAATGGAGTTATGAAGCACGTGCCGGTTGGATTGGGCGTATCAATTATAATTTCGCCCACAAATACTTAATCGAAATATTAGCCCGCTATGACGGTTCATATCTATATGCACCAAGCAAGCGCTGGGGATTTTTCCCTGGAGTATCAGTAGGTTGGAGAATATCAGAAGAAAAATTCTTCGAAAAGTTAAGACCGGTCATAGATGATCTGAAAATACGCGCATCTATCGGTCAAACTGGTACAGAAAAAGATGTAAAGCTATTTGACTACTTAAGTGGTTACAACTGGAATCAAGGTAATGCTGTATTAGACGGTGAAGTTGTATCCGGACTTAATCAAAGAGGATTGCCTGTGACAAATTTATCTTGGACAAAAAATACAACATCAAATATTGGTTTTGACTTGACCATGTTTAACAGCCGGCTAAAAATTACAGCAGATGCATTCCGAAAAGATATTACTGGCGTGCCAGCAGCTCGTTATGATGTATTGCTGCCTAATGAAGTAGGTTACAAATTACCTAACGAGAACCTAAATAAACAAGCATATATCGGTGCAGAAGCAATGGCTACTTGGACTGATCATATCGGTGATTTGAATTATACCATTAGTGGCAATTTTACATTCTCACGCTATAAAAGTATCGAAACTTATAAGCCTCGTTTCAATAATTCCTGGGATGAATATCGTAATTCTGCAGAAGGACGTTGGGGAGGCATATATTGGGGATATCAAGTAATTGGGCAATTCCAATCGGAAGAAGAAATACTTAACTATCCGGTTAACTTAGACGGACAAAATAATCGGACACTACTCCCTGGTGATCTTATTTACAAAGACGTAAATGGTGATGGCATTATCAACGGTATGGATGAACGCCCTATAGGTTACCCCGAAGGTTGGGCTCCTATCATATCATTCGGCGGTAATATCGGTTTAGAATGGAAAGGTATTGACCTTAATATTGACCTTTCCGGAGGTGCTATGCAAGGATGGAGACAAAATTATGAACTCGCTAATGCATTCCACGGCAATGGCAATTCACCTGAATATTTATTAGAAGACCGTTGGCACCGTGCTGATTTATATGATCCCAATAGCGAATGGATTCCTGGACGTTATCCAGCTATTCGTAAAGGTGAGTTCAGCTATAATAACAAAAATAGCGATTTTTGGCTACATAATGTACACTACTTACGCATCAAGAATTTAGAAATCGGCTATAGTTTGCCTATTAAATGGACAAAAACTGTCCATGCACAAAAAATACGTATCTATGCCAATGTTTCGAATTTATGTTCATTCGATAATGTACATCAGTTCGGGATTGACCCTGAAATTACAGCCGCAGCAGCAGTAGTATATCCACAGCAAAGAACATTCCTTCTTGGATTTAATGTAACATTCTAAAACGATATTATTATGAAAAAAAATTATATAAAAATATTTTTGTTGGGAGCTGCCATTACGTCTTTATTATCAAGTTGTGGTGACGGATGGTTCGAAAGAGATCCCAAAAACATCCTTACCAATGAACAAGTATGGAACGACCCTGCCATGATAAAATCACAATTAGCCAACCTATATGATAGAATTCCCCAATTACATGGCAACTTTAACACAGGTGGTATGTGTGAAACTGATGATGCAATGTATTGTGGTACTTTAGACCAGAATTATCGTAACGAACTGCGTTATGGAAATGATTACGGACGTTGGTGGGACTATGAATTCATACGTGATATCAATATGTCCATTGAGAACATTACTAAATATGGAACAGAAATCTCCGAAGAAAGCAAAAATCAATTTATTGCCGAATTTCGCTTTATACGAGCTTATGTTTATTTCGAACTTGTAAGACGTATGGGAGGAGTACCGCTGATCACCCAAACATTAGAATACGATTTTAATGGTGATCCTTCTTATCTTCGTACCCCACGTGCGAAAGAACATGAAATTTACGATTTTATTTACAAGGAATGCGAAGAAATCAAAAATCAATTAGGCAACGCAAACAGCCAAACTCGCGCCAACTATTACACAGCATTAGCATTAGAAAGCCGTGCCATGTTATACGCTGGTTCCATAGCTAAATACAATGCTTTAAAAACTCCCAATATTGTAACTTCCGGTGGAGAGGTAGGTATTCCTTCAGACATGGCAAACGGTTATTACCAAAAATCATTATCTGCTTCAAAAGAAATTATAGAAGAAGGAGGGTATGAACTCTATAACAAAGAAGAAGACAAGGGAATCAATTTCTATAAAATGTTAATGGATAAAACCGGAAATAAAGAAGTTATTTGGGTAAAAGATTACCAAAATCCTTTAAAGGTACATAGTTTCGGATATGATAATGTTATTCATCATTTAAGAGAAGATAATGACAACTCTTCTTGTATTGGCCCATCATTAGGATTAGTAGAGGCCTTTGACTATTTAGACGGGACCTCAGGAACATTACACTATAAAAACGGCAACGATTATATCGTTTATAAAAATCCTAGTGATATTTTTGCCAATAAAGATGCTCGTTTATATGGTACTATTATTTATCCCGGTACCAAGTTCAGAGGTCAGGACGTTGATATTCAAGCCGGAGTAGCTGTATGGAATGATATTAATGGCTCTTACGATTTACTTACTGATCCCAGCTTGGGGAGTTTCTATACAGACAATAAAACTTTTGTAGGTCAAGACGGTCCCCAAACCAACACCCCTAACGTTAGCAACACCGGATTTTATATTCGCAAATTCATAAGTGAAGCTTCCGGTTATACACTTCGTAATTATGCCGAAAACTGGTGGCCTTGGTTCCGTTTAGGAGAAATTTATCTCAACGCTACTGAAGCAGCTTTTGAATTAAATGATGAAACAAATGCATTGCATTATATCAATAAACTACGCGAACGTGCAGGTTTTCCCGCCAATAGTTTAAATAAACTTACAATAGAGAAAATTCAAAATGAACGACGCGTGGAATTAGCTTTTGAAGACCACCGCTATTTTGATATGAAACGTTGGAGAATAGCAGATGCTGTTTGGAACGGAAATGAGGATAATGATCAAGCCATTGTTTATGGACTATACCCATATCGTATTGCTAAAGCTAAACCTGGTACTCAAGATCAAGATAAATACATTTTTGTGAAAACAAGATCTGAACGTTTCAAAGTAGCTAGAACTTTCCAACAGTCCAACTATTATTCATTCATTGAGGATGCTGTTATCAATAATAATCCAACAATTGTCAAAAACCCATTCCAATAAAAACAAAAAATTATGAGAAAAATATATATTTTTATTATTATAATATGTTGTCTGCTTACAGCCAACAGTTGCAGTTATGACAATTTTGATGAACCTAAATCCATGTTAACAGGAAAAGCCATTTATAATGGTGAACCTGTATCCGTTAGAAGTGGAAGTTCCGAATTTGCCCTATTTCAAGACGGATATGCCTTACATGGTTCTATCCCTGTCTATATCGCACAAGACGGAAGTTACTCAGTGAACCTATTCAACGGAGATTATAAACTTGTACGCGTTGGTAATGCACCTTGGGAAAGGCCATCCAATGATACGATTCGGATTACAGTTAAAGGGAATACCATACAAGATATCCCAGTAACACCTTACTTTTTTATTAAAGATGTTTCATTTACTAAGAGTAACAACAAAATTGTTGCAAAATTTACAGTTAACAAAGTTATTGCTAATGCTAATATGGAAGATGTAAGTCTTTATCTAGGAAAAGGCATCCTAACAGATAACAATCAAAAAGAAGCGACGTTGAGTTTAGGAAACAAGATTCCTCTAGAACAAGAGACCAGCGCTGAAATAGACATTCCAAACAATCTGATCAATAAAACATATATTTATGCTCGTATAGGAGTAAAGTCTGACAAATCCTCAGAATATTGCTATAGTCAATCCATTAAGGTAGAATTGAAGTAAATAAAACTGATAGAATACAAAAAACAAGGGGAAATATCGCAAGTTGGTATTTCCCCTTTAAAATTAACAAACCTATGTTACACATTTATTTTCAATCAAAATTGATCATCTTAATTTTGCTCTTCACTTCTATATGCAATGTGCAATGCGCTCAACATCCTGCCATTCACTTTGAAATAGAAACAGACCAACCCTGTCAAACCATGGACTATTTCGGAGCATCAGACTGTTGGAGCATGCAATTTATCGGCTTATGGCCGCAAGAAAAACAAAACCAAGTAGCCGACTGGCTGTTCAGTACGGAAAACCATGAAAACGGACAACCTAAAGGAATCGGTCTGTCTTTATGGCGTTTCAATGTAGGAGCCGGAAGTGCGGAACAAGGAGAAGCCAGCCAGATAGCCTCTCCCTGGATGCGTGCCGAATGTTTCCTTCAGGCAGATGGTAACTATAATTGGAATAAACAACAAGGGCAGCGCAACTTCCTGCGTCTGGCAAAAGAACGGGGTGTAAACAAATTTTTGGCATTTCTTAATTCACCTCCCGTATATTTCACACAAAACGGTCTTGCCACCAACACAGGCCGTGGAGGAACCTTAAACTTAAAGGAAGAGCATTATAAGAATTTTGCCCGTTTTCTTGCCAATGTCATAAAAGGGGTGGAGAAACACGATGGAATCAAGTTCAATTACCTCTGTCCATTCAATGAACCCGATGGGCATTGGAACTGGATTGGCCCCAAACAAGAAGGTACACCGGCTACCAACCGCGAAATAGCCCGTGCCATACGCCTCATCAGTAAAGAGTTCGTAAATAACCAAATTGACACACAGATTCTAGTCAATGAGTCCTCTGACTATCGTTGTATGTTCGATACTCACATGACTAATTGGGAACGGGGGTATCAAATCCAGTCTTTCTTTAATCCGGACAGTACAGCCACCTATCTGGGTGATACTCCCAATGTTCCCCGGCTGATGGTAGGGCATAGTTATTGGACTAATACTCCTCTGAATAATTTACACGATATCCGTTGTCAATTAAAAGATACTTTAGACAAGTATAAGGTGGATTTCTGGCAGACAGAAACCTGTATCATGGGCAATGACGAAGAAATCGGCGGAGGCGGAGGAAGAAAGGAACGCAGCATTTGAGAGACCGCAGTTCTTTGAGCAGGAGAGAGTTTAGCCCAGAGATCAAGAAGTTCCTTCTGGTCGGAGGTTAAGTAAACAGAGTCTTCCTCCTGAAAGAACTGGGAAAGCGAGATACCAAGGCCGGAGCAGATTTTCTCAAGAGAAGCTACATTGGGTTGAAGATTCCGTCTGCGCCATGTAGAAATGGTGGATTGTGTCAAGCCAGAATTTTCTGCGAGGGCATACTCAGACCAGCCACGGGAAAGGCGTTCCCGCTCAATACGGCCCAGGATATCAAATGTGGGCTTCTCTCGTTCCATGGTTCAGCCTCCTTAGATAAATCGTAGTATGTACTTACGATTTTATTGTTCCAAGGCTTGACCGATAATTGTATAAGTCGTATACTTTGAATAGTAAAAATCATATTACTGCCGTTCAATTTGGGTGATATGATACAAGAAGAAAAACGATTTGACAAAATTTGTAGTAAAAAGATCTAGAAAATGATATGGTAGACACTCCCTGTCCATCTTCGTTGTTATAATGGGGCTGAACCAAAGAGGAGGACAAGCCAATGACAGCAGATACCTTAAAAACGACCCGTGTGTTGGAACTTTATCAGGATTTTCTTTCCGGTA
>OHAJ01001805.1_pt1 | contig 15307 bp, 11 predicted proteins | sample 1577101 | NCBI WGS metagenome assembly OHAJ01 (sample SAMEA3541531, study PRJEB24748) | human gut metagenome | biome: human gut; feature: human-associated habitat; material: faeces | place: China | collected 2012
TTAAAATCCAGTTTGGATAGATTTATAGTGCAACTACATCACCTGTTTTAGCATCCTCGTAAGCATTTAAAATCCAGTTTGGATAGATTTATAGGCCAAACACAACATACACACTAAGCTGGAATTGCGAATTTAAAATCCAGTTTGGATAGATTTATAGGAAGATAAGCTAACTCAAATAGTCTTCTCTGACTTATTTAAAATCCAGTTTGGATAGATTTATAGACTTTTGATAACCACATTCTTTCAATGTGACCGTCATTTAAAATCCAGTTTGGATAGATTTATAGATTGATAACAACACTATCAGTTATGATATGATAAAATTTAAAATCCAGTTTGGATAGATTTATAGAAAGAAAAGCGACAAGTTTAGAACTTGCGAACAAATCTTTAAAATCCAGTTTGGATAGATTTATAGAAAGTCAATGTTCAAATATCTTTACTTGAAGTCCTTCTTTAAAATCCAGTTTGGATAGATTTATAGGGTAATATCAAGGTCATTACTGAAAATTTAGCAAGTATTTAAAATCCAGTTTGGATAGATTTATAGTAAAACTACCCTTTGTATCATTTCATAGTGTATTTTAATTTAAAATCCAGTTTGGATAGATTTATAGAAGTTAGACAAAGGTAAAAATGATTTAGTTTTTTAATTTAAAATCCAGTTTGGATAGATTTATAGTCGCTAATCATAGAATTAACGACTTAGAAGAAGAAATTTAAAATCCAGTTTGGATAGATTTATAGGAAGAATTATCGCCAATGAACAATGGTGGAAGTTAATTTAAAATCCAGTTTGGATAGATTTATAGACACTTATTATTCTAACAAAAAAGAAGCTTTAGCAAATTTAAAATCCAGTTTGGATAGATTTATAGCTAAGGAGTTAAAAATGTTAAATAGAGTTATTTTAAATTTAAAATCCAGTTTGGATAGATTTATAGGAAATGAAAAAGCAAGGTAAAGGCTTATTGCTTTAATTTAAAATCCAGTTTGGATAGATTTATAGGAGTTTTGCTTTAATCGCTGATACTATCCATCCGTTAATTTAAAATCCAGTTTGGATAGATTTATAGAAAAGACTACAAAGATATAGAGCCGTTCTTTGAAGATTTAAAATCCAGTTTGGATAGATTTATAGTAACATCTGTTGCAGGTTTACCGGAGGAAGAATAAAATTTAAAATCCAGTTTGGATAGATTTATAGTTCAACTTGCGATTTTTGTGACAAAAATAGAAAGCAATTTAAAATCCAGTTTGGATAGATTTATAGTGTGTCTTTTGCTTTTGAAATCTCATTTGCACCGATATTTAAAATCCAGTTTGGATAGATTTATAGTGTATGGATACCATCATGGATAATTTTAGTTCTATATTTAAAATCCAGTTTGGATAGATTTATAGACGTGTCTGCATCAACCAACTTTGTTTCTTTTTTAAATTTAAAATCCAGTTTGGATAGATTTATAGTGCAACTACATCACCTGTTTTAGCATCTTCATAAGCATTTAAAATCCAGTTTGGATAGATTTATAGCATTGTTCGCATTGTGCGAGAATGTCGGAAAAGGTATTTAAAATCCAGTTTGGATAGATTTATAGCAACTAGAACTGACAATGAAAGATGTTAATGTATTAATTTAAAATCCAGTTTGGATAGATTTATAGCTTATTAAGTGAGAGTTGGAAAAGGTTGGTGAAGATAAATTTAAAATCCAGTTTGGATAGATTTATAGTTTTTGAAAAAAGTATTGACTTATCCACTAATTAGATTTAAAATCCAGTTTGGATAGATTTATAGAATTACATTTGAATAAGTCTTATTTAAATACTTATATTTAAAATCCAGTTTGGATAGATTTATAGTTTCAGTCATTTTGAATGAATATATTGCTTCTATAAATTTAAAATCCAGTTTGGATAGATTTATAGAATCAAGAGGTGTATATTACTACACAACTTGACCAAATTTAAAATCCAGTTTGGATAGATTTATAGGAAATAGAAATGAATAAATAATCTGTCGCTATCATCTATTTAAAATCCAGTTTGGATAGATTTATAGAGACGATTTTTAATACATTGCTTCTGTCTTTTTGATATTTAAAATCCAGTTTGGATAGATTTATAGCTGACCAATAATTAGATGCCCCTACAATAACTGTACAATTTAAAATCCAGTTTGGATAGATTTATAGATGGTAATAACAATTATAAAGTTCAACAGTTTAGGAATTTAAAATCCAGTTTGGATAGATTTATAGTACATCAAAATAAGCATAATGTCTTGTTGCACCATTATTTAAAATCCAGTTATGCCGAAAGAAAATTCTAAAAGAAGAATTTAAAATCCAGTTTGGATAGATTTATAGGTATCCAATTAGACTAGACCATTATGACCAGAAAAATTTAAAATCCAGTTTGGATAGATTTATAGTAGTACTATTAACATTATCAATTAGCATTAGTAACAATTTAAAATCCAGTTTGGATAGATTTATAGTTCTATCTTTCTTCTTTAAGAAAATACTTAAAAAAATTTAAAATCCAGTTTGGATAGATTTATAGCCTTTATCAAGTCGGATTTAATTACTTTAATTAGAGATTTAAAATCCAGTTTGGATAGATTTATAGTTGTGTATATTATGAAAGCAAAAGCGAACCAAAAAATTTAAAATCCAGTTTGGATAGATTTATAGCAATCATCATTTGAAATCCTTCAGCTTGTTCAAGATTTAAAATCCAGTTTGGATAGATTTATAGAGTTACCTTTTTATTTACTTTTAATCTTCATTATTTATTTAAAATCCAGTTTGGATAGATTTATAGTTATACCCCTCTCTTAAATATAAACCTCCATACATATTTAAAATCCAGTTTGGATAGATTTATAGGGGCAGAAAAATGAATAAAATCAACAGAGTATTTGATTTAAAATCCAGTTTGGATAGATTTATAGAGAAGCGTGCGAAAGTTCCATTTACAGAAGATTACGATTTAAAATCCAGTTTGGATAGATTTATAGTTGATGAGATGAATGCTGATGACGAAGAAGAAATATTTAAAATCCAGTTTGGATAGATTTATAGCGGAAGCGTTCAAGGGCTTCACCCTTTCAATCCGTATTTAAAATCCAGTTTGGATAGATTTATAGTTGGCTTACGGTCGTAGAGGCGAACAGTGTTCGCCCATTTAAAATCCAGTTTGGATAGATTTATAGCGTTTCGTTACGTGTTAAACAACTTGTATAACCCTCATTTAAAATCCAGTTTGGATAGATTTATAGGCCTTTAATATGTGCTTCTGCAATTTTACTAAAGTATTTAAAATCCAGTTTGGATAGATTTATAGTAGACTTCCTCTAGTTTCTTCACCAACCCAACCATTATTTAAAATCCAGTTTGGATAGATTTATAGTTGATGATGTACTTGTTGACGAAAAGGGTAATGAAATTTAAAATCCAGTTTGGATAGATTTATAGATTATGTTGTCATCCTTGTCTTTACCGTTATACATATTTAAAATCCAGTTTGGATAGATTTATAGAGTAGCCGGTATTTTCTTTAATGGACAGAAAAATAAATTTAAAATCCAGTTTGGATAGATTTATAGATGAAAATTTTTAAGGAGAAATAAATGGAATTTTTAAAATTTAAAATCCAGTTTGGATAGATTTATAGTTTTCAGGTAGTGGAAGAAGTGACTTTGAAAGAAGCATTTAAAATCCAGTTTGGATAGATTTATAGAAAGTGCATGGTAAGGATACATATACACTAGAGTTATTTAAAATCCAGTTTGGATAGATTTATAGGTTTTGCGTTCGCAAGTACGCAAGACAAGAAAAGTAGATTTAAAATCCAGTTTGGATAGATTTATAGTAAATACGACTTTATAAGTCGCGTTTCTGATACTAAATTTAAAATCCAGTTTGGATAGATTTATAGTTGGGGAATAAAATAATGTGAGTATATATATTTGTGATTTAAAATCCAGTTTGGATAGATTTATAGTTAAGAAGCTAGAAAGCTACGGAAATATCTTTGCGAATTTAAAATCCAGTTTGGATAGATTTATAGCGATTAAAACAGTGGCACAGACTGCTGTAGCTATGGTATTTAAAATCCAGTTTGGATAGATTTATAGTTTTTAAGTTCGTCAAAAAACGGATATTCTGCTTTAATTTAAAATCCAGTTTGGATAGATTTATAGACGCTGACACATTCTTAATAGTTTCGTTTCGTGTTATTTAAAATCCAGTTTGGATAGATTTATAGTTGTGATATTTGGCAATTTACAAGTAAACTAAATATATTTAAAATCCAGTTTGGATAGATTTATAGTTGCTCCTTGTATCTCAAATAAATCTTGTTAATTAAATTTAAAATCCAGTTTGGATAGATTTATAGCAGCTATTAATTCTAAGCAGAACGAAGTTGAATATATTTAAAATCCAGTTTGGATAGATTTATAGACATCAGGTTGATAAGCGTCAATTTTGATTTTGACATTTAAAATCCAGTTTGGATAGATTTATAGTTCTTCCAAATCGTCGCTACAATGAAAAATCAATAAATTTAAAATCCAGTTTGGATAGATTTATAGCAAGGCGTGGCTTAACGGTGAGTGGGACATATTTCAATTTAAAATCCAGTTTGGATAGATTTATAGCTATGACAAGCCACTTATTCATTTAGAGGGTTCACATTTAAAATCCAGTTTGGATAGATTTATAGTATGACTATCCTGTACTATCCACAAGACCATTAAGATTTAAAATCCAGTTTGGATAGATTTATAGTTGTTTCTGAAAAGAAATTTATCATATTGCAAAAGTATTTAAAATCCAGTTTGGATAGATTTATAGAACGGTTGAAAAATCTGTAAAATATCCCCCATCTTTAATTTAAAATCCAGTTTGGATAGATTTATAGTGCCAATTATCATAGGCATCATCATATGTGTCTTTAATTTAAAATCCAGTTTGGATAGATTTATAGTGCTAGAACTAATATAAATTTCCTGTGCTTCTTCTATTTAAAATCCAGTTTGGATAGATTTATAGGCTGTCTTTGTGACATCAACAGTAGTTATTTTTAAATTTAAAATCCAGTTTGGATAGATTTATAGACCGACTTTTTCAGCATCATCAACTGAAATACCATATTTAAAATCCAGTTTGGATAGATTTATAGATTCTTTCTTTATCTGTGATTGTAATTGCGTATGTGATTTAAAATCCAGTTTGGATAGATTTATAGGCAAAGGCTAATGCTAATTACTTCTATAACACAAATATTTAAAATCCAGTTTGGATAGATTTATAGCCGTTGATAAAACAGCATAGTATTCATGGGAATTACTGAGGTATAAATTGTCTATATATTAAAAATTAAGTACAAATTTTCAAATTATTAAAAAGACAAATTCAAAAATCACCATAAACACTGATAAAAACATGGTTGTCAACCTACATATATTTTAGAATTATTGCAGGTCGACAATTTTTATAACTACAAAAAATTAGAGGTTTTATCCTCTTCGATACCTAAGAAATCTTTACTGAGCCATCTTTCTTCACGAGTATGGAACATAATAACAGAATCCTTATCTTTTCGCACATACTGTGCCAATTCTTTTTTCATAGCAATAGAATTTGCTTTACTAAGGTTGCCTTCAAAAACAGAATTTTGTATATGAGTAAGATATTTCTTGCAAATTTTGAATACCTTAGGAAGTATCTTTCTGCCTTTGTCATCAAATAGAATATCATAAACTAAAATTACATACAAGTATTACCACCACATTTCAAAACCTTTATACTCTTTTTCACCAATTATGTGTTTTATCAATTTGTACAATTCAAGGCGAATTAAAAATTGATAAGACACATTTTTGTTAAGTTCTTTATGGAAAATAGTTGTTTTCAGTTTATTATCAAGTTCAGCCATTATGGTTTTTGATGCTTTTTCTGTAAGTTGAAGTCCATTTAAATCCTTAGCAAAACTATCCTCTGAGATTTGCTTTCTGTTTAATAATGAAAAAATTAAACGGTCGGCAATCAGTGGCTTAAACACCTCAGATACATCAAGTGCTAAAGAAAATCTTCTTGTACCCGGTTGGTGCAAAAAGCTGATTGTTGGGTTAAGCTGAGTCTTATAAATTTCTGACAAAGTCTTGGTATAAACCAAAGTATTGACAAATGAAATAAGACTGTTAATCATATTATCTGCCGGATGATAGACTCTCTTATTAAACTCAACATTTTGGTCAATTATAACATTCCATGCCTTGTAATATTCTTGTCTAATATTACCCTCAACACCCATAAGTTCTTCTATTGTTTTTGTAGTAGAAATATTCTTTCGATAGTTTTCAATATTTCTCATATAAACAGAAACATCTTTACCTCTTCCATTATAGTATCGTAAATTTCGATATATATTGAAAGAGGCAGAATTAATAAATTCTTGAGCAATAGAAAGTCTGTTACTATAATCACTATAAGTCAATGCTTGTTGAATAAGCAACTGACCTGCCAGTTTGCTTTCTTTAGGACAAAAGCTACCTATGTAGAACTGATAGTGATTAAAAAAATGAGCAGTTACTCCATACTTAGAAAATAGACTAAGCAATTTTGAAGTAACTGTCACTTCATTCATCAAATACACTTCTTTTATATTTTCTATGGGCAAGTCTTTTGTTACACCTTCAAAGGTTTTGAACCTAAGAGTATTATCTTTTTGAGTTAAATTTCCTGATGAATAAATATAATAGCTTTCTTGCATTTTGCACCTCAAATACAACACAAATCATAATAGGCACATGATTTGCAAATTTTTAACTTTTTAAATTTTGGTGGCAAATCTAAAGACACTATTCTTACAATATCTTCAACCACCTTTTCTATCTCCATTTCATCAGTATCTGTTAATTCAACATCTATACTTTGCTTTAGAAGTGGAAAGTCTATTCTTCCCCTTAGGCCTTCCACTCCCCTTTTCTTTAGATAATACAGATAATACTTTAGTTGTGCAATTCCGGCTTCTTCTACTTTTTTGCTTTTCTTAACTTCATGCAATAGTCTGTGTTCAGAAATATAATCAATATTAATTGTGTTATTAATAAGGATATGTTTCTTTTTGTTTTTGTAGGTAGTTTCATCAATGATTTTTCCTATCTTAACATTTTCATTTTCACTTTCCATTGTCAATTCATTTGAAAAGTACCATAGTTTTCTCTTACACACATAGTAGTAATAAATCTGCATACCTGTTACATCATTTTCGGTCATAGTCACCTCAAATAAAATTCACTTCATTACTATCATCAGTGGGTTTTTCAATAAACTCAAAATCTAAACCACTGTCAAAAGAATAGTTACAATCTATCACAGGAATTCTTCTATACTTCATATCAACAGAAATTCCACTATCATGCTTTCGGCATCTAAACATAGATATGGAAACAGTAAGTTTTAAAATTTCTTCTGTTGCATTCATTCTTGAGTCCCTATCAACATCTTTGGAATTTATTTTTTCAAGATTTTCATTAATCATATCAACATTTTCATCATAAACGCACTTAGGAATAGCATCCACTCTGTCAATATTACGCAAAGAATCGTTTGAACTATTTAGGTAGTCGTATTCATCTTCATAGTTTTTAAAGAATTTGCAATAATCTTTGTAATAATCTGTATCTTGCACTTTTTCAACAGAAAGATATTTTTCTATTAAAGAATTTTTCTCTTGTTCTGTAAGTACACCATCAACAGTTACGATTGCATCTTTTGAAAGATTATGAATATCCTTATCAATAAAGCTATCTGCCCTATCTTGCAGTTCAGTAAACACATAGCAATTATAATTAGAAAAATCCTTTTTGCCTTTACGGTTAGTTCTGCCAAATCTTTGGAATAATGAAAATAAATCTGATAATTCAGTAATCAAAATATCAAAGTCGATATCAAGACTAGCCTCAACAACAGAAGTAGAAATCCAAATTTCAGGTTTGTTCATTTCATTAAGTTTTTTCTCTGATGCCACCATTATTTCTTTTTCCTTTTTCATTCTGTCTTTCTTAATAAAGTTAGCATGAAAAAGATTAATTTCAGCATCAATATTACTCTCAGAAAGTTCCCTGTAAATTCTATTAGCTGTTTTCACCGTGTTGCACACAACTAGGTACTTTTTCACTGTATCTGAATTTGTTTCATTAACAATTTGGATAACATCATCGGTTTTCAATTTATCATCAAAAACTTTTACATTATGTCGCAAAATGCCTTCTGTTGAAAAATCAGCTAACTGAACATCATCGCCAAAAATTTTTAATAATTCTTCCTTTACGAATGGTGGCAAAGTTGCAGTTAGCACTGCAACCTTACCTCCCATAACATGTATCATTTTGATAGCATAAATAATAGCTGCAAGAATGTCAGGAGAATACATTTGGATTTCATCAATAATGAATTTTGAGTAGGAAGAAATAGCCAATTTATACTCATATCCCGGATACTTTAGAACAAAATCAAATATTTGATCCGGTGTACATACAGTTACAGGCAAACAAAATTGTCTACTTAATTCTTCATAATTAAAGTCATAATCAGTATCTTTATCATTGGCATCCTTGAGATAATATGACTTCATATCTGAATGAACTACGGCTACTCTACTTTTATATACATCTTCAGCTTCTACATCATTAGCAAGTTCCTTAATTCTAACATACATTGCATTGATGGCTGTTTTTAGTGGTAAAACAAAGAAACATTTGTTGTCACCACACCATAGAAGTCCTGCTTCTGTTTTGCCCATTCCCGTTGGGGCAGTAACCATAATATTTTCATTACGATTTGCAATACAAAACTCTTGTAAAGTATTATACTGAAATTTACCGCTTCGCCAATCTTCAATGCTCTCCAAAAGAAAATCATTTTTCTTTTCACAAGGAATATTAGCACTGGCACTGTAGTCACACTTGTGTAACAGACCTTTTAAAAGAACTGCGTATTGCTTTTGTTTATCATTAAGATTGGTTTGAAAAATCTTTTTAACCTTACTTAAATTTCTACGCATTTTATTATAGTCATTTGCTTGAAAATTCAGTTCTGTCAAAAATTTCTCAACAAGTTGTCTATCTCTACGAAAAACATTCATTGGTGACTCTTTGTGATAATGATGATATAAAACTGCAAATAACACACTTGTATAGTCATTACATTCACTATCATTTACAAAGAAAATTGACAATACTGCGTGAGGTACTTCAATTTCATAATTAAACCTTGATTTTCTTTTAATACGAATTTGAAATTGGGAATTGATTTTTCCCATATCATGATTTTTACATGCTACTAATAAATCTTTGTAAAGTTGCTCAGATTTAATATAGCCTAAGTCATAAAGTACCTTTGCACATTCCAGCAATTTATTGGTATGTTGTTCAATTGTTTCACTTGGTTTTGCTAAAGCATTATGATAATCCATTATTCACCTATGCAAGAAATACTGCATAAACCTTTCCATCACACTTATCAAGATAAATACCGTCACATTCACCACTAATAGTATCAAGCTTGTTGAAGAGAACAGGTACTCTATTGAAATTTCTTTTTCTCATACCACCATTGATAGTTTCTACTTTATATTCCTTAGGCAAATAATATTTTGTACCACTAATATTTGGTCCTTCAGAAAAACTAACTTGTTCAATACTATCAATGTTTTTTTCCAGTAATTCTATTGGCATATATAAATCAAACGGTGAATTTGGAGCATCATATTCTAGCTCTCCCTCATCTAACTCGGTTTCGGTACATTCTAGGACTTCTACAAAGTCCTCTCCTCTACCGATAGCAGTTAGGTTATAGATATTATCAAGAATATCTTGCAGTGTGTTTTCATCACTTACAATATGAATTACAAGCTCAATATCATAAAGCATTTCGTAATACTTAGGGCCGGTTGCTAAAGTTCTAAACTTTGAATAAGGAACTGTATACTTGACTTCTTCATATTTTTTATAGATTTTATCAATATCCTTAACTCGTTTATCAAAGGCTTTTACTTCTTCGGCAGATATGTTTTCATCTGCTTTCATTTTCTTAACCTTATCTTTTAAAGACTTTACAATCTTTTTATGCTTATCAATACGCCTTTTGGTTCTTTTTAGAAATCTATATTCTTCTAATAAATCCTTATTAACTACATTAATTGTAATGCCTTTTTCAAAGTCATTACCTTGTGCCTTTTGAGCTACTGCAACAATGTCATAAGCAGTAGAAAGCATATCCGGATTACGCAATTTTACAAGTGTATTTCTATCATTTTGTAAAGAATTTAAAAAGCAGTTATCCTTGAATAATCTTGTTTTTAGAGAACCGTACTTGCCTTGTATGCTGACCTTCATATCATGATAATCAGTGTATCCACAAGCCTTGTGGATAGCACCGATTACTGTTGAATATGGTGGTAAAGGATATGTCATTCGACAATTTATCGTTTCTTCACGCCTATAGTTTGCACTATTTTGTTTTAAATGAAGTCTAATAGCTTTCATTTTAATTCCACCTTAGTCTGCAAAATAAGCCTTTATATCTTCTCTTAACTGATTAAAGAATTTAGGCACTGTTGTAGGATTAAGCTCTCTAACGATTTCATCTTCGTTACCTAGTTGACCGTTACGCATTAAACCACAAGAAAAACCCATATCTAGCTTTTCTTTAATTGGCTCAACAACAAGGTTCTTACCTACTACTCTAACTGCATTTTCAAACATATGTGTCTTTCTTGGTGATAGACCACCTGCAATGAAAATAGGCTCTGCATTATCTAGGTTGCCCTTTACTACTAATGAAAGATTCTCAACTGCATCAATAATAGAAAGAACTCTACTACACTTTTCCTCATTACTTGCCTCAGCATCAAAGTTCTGATCAACACCAACCTTTTCAAGGTCAATAGTGATGCTATAAATCTTGATAGACTTATCATACTCATACTGATATGGCATTAGGCCACAATCTTTTGAATTATTCTGCACATTAAGACCATTTGCCTTTGCAAAATTTGTTGCAAGATAAAGGTTGTTGTGGAAACGAGCATCACTAATAAATGGTTCAGCAGAAACTGCATCTGTTAGATAAAAAGAACTGTTTCTAATATATGTAACATCTTTAGTTGACATATAGCCACCTTCAAGAGCCTTGCAAGTTGCTGCGTTAATATCCTTTGTTACTAGCTTTTGCATAGCACCGTCAACTGATGTTTGCAAATCATCATAAAGACCTGCTTGTACACATATAGCATTCTTTAAACTTTCTCTGCTACGAGTAGCATATTCCTTACCTTCTCTATATACCTTTTGTACACTAGAGATATTACCTAGGCTTTCACCGTAGTTACTTGTCATATTTGCGATAACAGTTAATGTTAGAGCTGTATTTTTCATTGTTATTTCTCCTTTATATTACTTATTTTTGTTTTCTGTTGGATCTTTTAATGAACTGGCAAAAGCAAAAGCCAAGTCTTTGTATTTTTCTGCATCTTCAAGGAATTTATAGAAGAAAGCAAATTCTACACCGGAATATGCTGAAAGACTTAGTAATACTTCCTTTACTCTGTCGTAATCATGAGCCACTAAGGCACTGATAATTCTCTGTTGATATGAGCTGATTTTGTTTTTTCCTCGTTTCTCAATCAGTCTTTGAGAAACCACATATCCTAATTTTTTAGCATTTTCTAGTTCTGACATAATCATACTTCCTTTCCATGATACATTAATGTCAACTAAAGCATTCGTTCTAAATCTCACTGTGGTTTTGTTTACTTCACTATCAAGAATGATTTTCAACATTCTTTCAATAAGGTCATCAAGCAGAACATTATTCAAACATCTTTCATATACTTCTCTCTCAAGGTTTAGCCAATAATCCTCTGCTATTTTGTAAGTAAATGAAAGTGATTTTTCGTTTAGTTGCTTTAATGCTCTTAATCTTTCTGCTCTTATAAACATTGTATTGTAGAAGTCATTATCTCTGTTTTTCTCAATAATTTCTACATCATAATTAATAAAGTCATCAGCCTGTTGTAGTACTGATAATAGTCTTGTTTTTGGATTTTTCTTTTCATTATCTCTCAATCTTTTTGACATAATTCTGTTTGTATTTACCAAGTCTTTGATTGAATAATTATTGTTGAGAAAGTATGTTTCATACATTTCAGAATTTGAAAAAGCAAATGGAATAAAATCAAATTCAAGTTCATCATTGCAATCAACACTATCCTTTGAAAAGCAGAAACCTAAAAATCTTGTTTTTCTACCCTCATCAACTGAATAACCGGCTAATCTACAATGATTGTTACTATCGGTTAAAAGCAAATTACTGTTACAATAATCACTGTAAAGATTCTTACCGTATCTAAAGATACTCTTAATAATTTCAAATCTATTTTCATTAATAAGATTTGAAATAGTATCTTTATTAGTACCGTCAAACTTAGTTTTTCCAACAAGCTTTTTAAGTACGGTTTTACTCTTAATCAAGTCATTTATAATCTTAATATTTTCCTCAGTAAATTCAGCATTATCAAGCATATTAAGAATAGTTAAATGAGTCATATCTTTCTTAAAAAAGTTTTCGGCAAAGAGAAGATAATTCTCTTCTGTTAAGTCACTGCTATGATACAAAATACCATCAAAACCGTAGATTGCACCATCAACTGTATCTTCACAATCATTAAGCAACATAAAATCAAAACCTGAATAAGTAAGAAACCTATGTAATCCTAAACAAGCTGCTGAATATCTCCAATCGGTTGGTTGAATAAGTGTATCATAGCCTTTGTAATCAACATTTTTTTTCAAACAATCACCCCCTTATTCTGCAACCAGTATCGGTAAACCGAAACCGGCTGATTTTCGAGAACCAATACCACTTTGTAGTAGATAATTGATAATAGCCTTGTCACCGTTTAGGACAAATTCACCTAGGCTACATTCGATATAATTGCCGTAGTGAAACACTACTGTTTTTTTACTGTTGATAGGCTGAATAGAAAAGCCTTTAACTCTTTCATCATCAAAACCTGACTCAATAAGCTGTTCTTGAATTATCTTGTTTGCTTTTTTTTCAAAGGACTCACTGGCAACTGAATAATAAGAATTTTTATTTTCATCCCTACTGTGTTCCCTGATACAAAGTGGACTTAGCATTTTTACAAGTGCAGTGCTTGAACTTGCAGTCTTGTCACCGATTTGAGAAATATTTGTTAATGTAAAAACATTTCCAAGTGGTGCTGATAAAGGATTGCCCTTCTGCTTAATAAATGCAGACATAAATACAAAGCCTGTCATTTTGTCGGAAGTTGAAAAAGTAATACGAAATTCATTTTTTCCCAAGTTGATCTCACTTTTTGAGAATTTAGGGTTAGGTAAATTCACTGCAAAAGAGAAGTTTCTCCGTTCCGGTTTAAAATAATACTTTTCGTAATACTTTCCGTCTGCAATTTCCGAGAGTGCTTTCTTGAAGAATGACAAGATTACTCTTCTGTAATCAATCGGTAACTTGTTATTTTTCAACTGAAATTGTAAAAGAATTTTCATTCTTACCTCCTATATTTAGTTTTAAAATAATTTTTATAATTTATCACATTTAAGAATATCAAGATGAATTTTTTCACCTTGATTATAGTATAGCACTAATTAAAAATTTGTCAATACTTCCTAGTGTATATTTAATAAATGTTTTTATATAAATTAATATTATATATTAAATTATTTTTATATATTATTGATTTATAGTAATAATTTGATTTAATCATTAATTTGTGATAAAATAAATTTATTAATCTAATCACATTGGATTCTAAATAGTGTGTATTTAGTTAATAAATTTTAATCTATCCATATTGGAAAACATTTAATATTTATGTTGTTTAACTTTTGTTCACTTACATAACAACACATTACTTGTCCCATTTATGGGACTTATCTTTTGTGATTTTACACAGATAATACACTGTACATAATTATTTTTTATATATTTTTAATAATTTAGTGATATTATATCATAGTACAATAAACATTTCAATATGTATTTGCATTTTTTTAATTATATATTGAATTATATTCACAATTCATATATAAAAAAGACCCAAGAATTAAAAATTCTTGAGTCTTTTTATTCCAAACTTTTCTTGGCTCTATGTCAATAGTTGGGGTAAATCCACTAAAATGAAATAGATTAGATAGACAAGTGATAGTATTATGCTATCACTTGTTTTTTTCTTTTGTAGTGAAAACATATGTAAAATACGGTTACGAAATCTATTAAAATTTTGATATCCATAAGCATTCCTTTTTAGAACTTTGATTTTGTTGTTGCAACCTTCTGTAAAACCATTAGTTACCGGTGTCAAGAATGAATTTAAAATACCATTTAGCCAATTAAGCATTGTTTTTGCACATTTCTCTAAATGTTCAATTCCGCTATCAAGTGCCGAATCTATCCATTCAGACATTCTTTTCTTGGCTTCTTCTCTGTCATTGCAATCAAGTATTTTGAGAAAATCTTCCTTAAACCAATGTGCAATATTCAGGTTCGCTGATTTATACAACATAATATTTACTTGTTGTTTTTGTTCATCATTTAATTCATCAAATCGTTTTAATAACAGCTTTCTTGAGTGTTTGAAATATTTTCTTTCACTCTTTGGGAACTTCTTCTGTTCCTCTTTTCGTACTCTTTCAAATGCCCATATTATCTGCCTTATCCAATGGTATTTATCCACTACCTGTGTTGCATTTTTAAGCCAAGTTTCGGATACTTTAAAATATGTTTTCCACATATCACTTGCAAATAACTCAACTTCCATCCTGTTTTCTTTAGGAACTCCTTAAAATACTTGATTAAATCATACATTTATATATATGATAAATCTTGTTGTATATCTTTGGTATTTAGCAAGAAAATTATTATCTTCAGCAAACCTTTTTCCGCATTTACAACGGTATCTTCTTTTCCTTAGATGTATATATATGAACTTACCAAAGCTTGGAATATCCTTAATTACTTGCACTCTGTAGTCATGAACACAATCTGTTACACAACCACAATTAGGACACTTATGAGGTTTTCTTTCCAATTCTCAATGAATATGGACCTCTTTTTCATTGCTTTCAATATTATTTATTATTATGCCTTGCAATCCTGTTATTTTTTCGTAAAATAAGTGTAGAGCATATTTTTGACCTCCGTTCTGGTTTTTTGTCAATTCCATTTTAACGGATTTTTCAAATT
>OHAJ01001807.1_pt1 | contig 15297 bp, 13 predicted proteins | sample 1577101 | NCBI WGS metagenome assembly OHAJ01 (sample SAMEA3541531, study PRJEB24748) | human gut metagenome | biome: human gut; feature: human-associated habitat; material: faeces | place: China | collected 2012
AAGCCGATAAGGATACGCAGCCGTCTGCAAAGTATCATACTTCTATTGTAACTGTTGCTAATACTAATCTATTGGCTATTACTGATATTGAAGATGCAGAGGTCGGGAAGATTGTTACGCTGAAATGTGGCAATACGAATAAGGGCGTTAAGATTGATAAGTCCGGTAATTTCTCCCTTATTTCGGAAGCTTGGAACCCTAAAAAGGGTGATATGATCCGTTTAATGAAACGTGATGACGGGAAATTTATTGAGATAGGCCGCGAGACTGGCGCCGCCGATGCTTTGCAGTTTGCCCCAGATGAAACAACGCCTTCTTTACAGGGTGGATCTGTTTTCGTAACAGGTGAAAATACGAAAGCTACGGCAATCACCAACTTTACAGATGCAATCGCCGGAAAAACTTACACGATCCACGGAAGTGGTAAAGAAAATGCTAGTACAATTGCAACCGGCGGAAGTTTTGTTTTAACGTCCGCCCTAACGTTAAGTACCGGTAAGTTTATCAAGCTGGTTAAAACTGACGATGGCAAGTTCTACGAAGTTGCACGCGGCTAATTATTGGTGGGGGAATATTTTCCCCTACCTATTATTAATCTCAAAAAAATAGCTATATGAAAACTTACATTAAAACATCTGTACCCAGACCGGCAGGAAGTCCGGGTAAGGGAATAACGCCTAAAGATGTTCTTACGTTGATCGACGTTGAAGACATTGTTTCTTTTCCGCCGCGTGATGGTGCCGGTGTCGTCCTGGTTGGTGATATTGTAGTAAAACCGTCGGCGTACTCTGTGGATCTTTATATTACGCCTGGTACGGTTGAACTGGCTTCTAACGGTGAAGGTGAAACCGATGCGAAAGGTTTTACGCCTTCGGTTAAAGGGAAGCATCCAGGGAATAAAAGAGAAGTGCGCGAATTTAAGACGAACTGGCTAGGTCGTCATTGTATTGCTATTTTGCAGTATTGTAACGGGGAACCAGCAGATATTATCGGATCACCATGTAACCCGATTGAAATGTCTGTGAACTATACAGGCAATAAAGATGCAAATTCTTCTGAATTTACTTTTACGCAAATTAGCAAGGGGGACGATATCGGAATTTATGAAGGCACGATCCCGCACGAAGAACCCCTGGCAGTAGTTCCGGCGGCTGCAACGGAAATAACCTTCAAAGGTACAGGGCAATATCAGCTAAGTGCCGGAGCTGCGAAAATAGCAACTGTTACAGGTGCTCAACATGGCGACGTCTTAACGTTGATTGGTATTACGGCTGGTGTTGCACCAACAGTAGAAACCGGCGCTTCGTCTGTCTTTTTATTGCAAGCTGGTAAGGTGTTCACCGCGTCACCTGGAAGCCAGATCACATTTAAGGCTTTTGATACCGGAGGTGGGGCAATGAAATTTGTTGAGCAATCAAGATACGAGGCTTAATTTTTTTACTTGTAACTACTTGTAAGCCCTGGGCAGTGATGTTCGGGGCTTTTTTAGTCCTTTGCCTGGCAATTGCCTTTTTTAATCTTTGTGTCTCACTTAATAAATTAATCAAATGAAAGAACAAATTATTTCCTATTTACAAGGGCCTAGAAACTTCGCGGAAGGTGTGGCGCTTTATGAAATATTCGGAGTAAATCGCATGTTGAAAGCTAAATTTCGGCAGATTGGAGAATGTGAAATGACTAAAGGAGCGCTTTTCGAAGAATTACGTAAGCTGGCCGGATTATCTGAAATGGATTTTTCTTCAATGCGCAGAACTGCATACAAGAAGCCGGAACCGATACCAGAAACCGTTAAATCTGTTTTGCCTAAAACGTATGTAGATGATTCACTTATCGCATTGGCTGACCGCTTCGGTGTTACTGTTGATGAACTTGTTAGCGATGAATTTATCGAGAAAGTGTTATCAGCAGACGAAAACCAAGATAAAGTAGACGAACTGGAAGAGGAACTAGAGGAAGCAAAATCAAAGTATTGTGAAGTCCCTGAAACTGTACGTAAAACAATTCGTTTCCGGGAAGAATTTCCCTTCTTAAATGAAAAGGATTGTCCGAATGAGTTTAAAATATTGGTATCAGATATGTTTTCAGCTTATGACCTGTACCGGGAAAGTCATGAGATGTTAGCCAATACACCGGATGATGTTGCAAGTGAGGAAACGTTCAGATGGGCTAAGACAGCAGTAGAAAATTATCTGGATAACCGGGAAATGTGGGAAGAACTGGAATATTACCGGGAAAATCATAAGATATTAGGGAAAGCAAAAATTATGCAGGAACTCGCTGAAAGAAATGAAATTTCAGCTTTGCCGGATCTGGATCTCGTGAAGCAACTGAATAATGCAAAGTCGAATATATCCAAAGGTAAGAATGACCTTGAAAAATCCGACAACGAAGAAAAAAAAGCAAAGGCCCAAGCGAAAATCGAAAAATGGACTAACAAAAAAGATATCCTGGAAAAAGAAATCGAAGCTAGAAAAAAAAACTAGGTTTCCATCTTTGCAAACTGGAAATAAAGCGGGCTACATGGCGAGCTATGAAAACCCGCTTTTCTCACCCGTGCGATCGATCCGAAGTCGGGATCCAGAGTCAGAAAGTAGGTGCTGAAATTCAGTCTGATTATGAACGTCTTAATATTTTAAATAATGAATAACTTACCGGTAGACTCTTTCTTTTTCGATATAGAGCAAAGGGAAGATATACAGCGAATGGCAGCGTTAGGATACAGCCCTAAAGAGATAGCAATTTATCTAGGCGTAGATGTTGATTCTTTTGTAAAGGATGCTTATATAGAGGGTACAACAATTAACGGAATAATCCGGCAGGGAATATTAGTTTCTAGGGCTAACCCGGAAATGAAACTGCATGAACAGGCCGAAGGGGGGAATATAATTGCTATTCAACAACTGGAGAAGGTGAATAGGAGACGAACATTTGAAATAATTGTAGAGCAAATCGATGAAGATGAATGTAACTAAGCCGACACGGCTAGATCTTGAAAATATAGATATTAACCAGATCACACAGATTTTATCTACTGGTGATTTAGATACCTTACCGCCAGAGGAACGCGCCTACTACGAGCTTATGGAAATGGTTAGAGGGCTAAGGGCTAGAATGAGGTATAACGGTAAGGTAATAACAAAAGCTGGTATTATCAAGTTACTTAAGTCAGAAATTTACGGTTTGTCTGACTGGATGGCCCGACAGGTTTATTCTGATTCTATAAATTTCTTCTACGCACAAGAAAATATAAGGCCGGAAGCATTTGCGAACCTATACGCCGAGAAGCTGGAAAAGTGGGCAGATTCTATGTTTCTGATGGGGAAAGGTGAAGAAGCTTCGCGTATTCTGGAACGTGCCGCTAAATTAAGGTTACGCTTTGCTTCGACTGAAACAGAAATCCCGGAAGAACTTCTAAATAAAAAACAGATAGTCATTTATACGACAAAACGATCTGATCTAGGTGTACCGGAAACGGATCGAAAAGAGCTGGAAGAGTTTATCGATGAAATTCCAGATATACCAATGATTGTACGGGATAGGCTAAAAGAAGATGCACAGATAAAGAAATTTAATCTTAAAAAACGAATGATCGAAGATGCCGAAGAGTTCAGAGAAGACGATACAGAGGATTAATACCGATGATGTTGAAGTAAGATATTCACATATTATAAAGGTACTGACGGACTGGATAGATACTACTAATCTAATCACAAGTGCCGGTCGTGGAATGGCTAAAAGTACTGTTATACAGGCCAGACGCTCTGCCGATTGTGTTTATGATATGCCAGGTGCGGCGCTTGCTTTTGCAGCTAATACCTACACGAATTTAACAGATAATATAATGCCAGCGGTAAAAACACCTCCTTGTTACCGGAATATCTGTGTTCCCGTAGGCGGTTATTGTGCTTTTGAAGGGAATGCCTGCCAGTGGGGAGTAATGGCGCTGGATGGAAAAGTGGTGGTGGAGGCCAGATATCAGAAGGTGGAGATAGAAAAGGATGGAACGGTGCATCTGACCATCATTCCGGGTAAGGTAAAGACCATCAACCTTTGAAGGGCCTTGAAGAGAACAGAAAATGAAACGGAACAATGATCCGGAAGTAAGATAATATATTGAAAAAAAGAGAAGCTGTCTCAAACTTGAATTACAAGATGAGACAGCTTCTTTTTTATTGTTTCATTTCACGCAACGCTTTACATAATTGATCCGGGCAGGAGGTGGAGCGGTTTCCGCATTTTACACCTTCCAGTTTCTGTAAGACCTCTTCCACTTTCATTCCTTTCACCAATCGGCTGATACCTTGTAAGTTTCCATTGCATCCGCCCCAAAAGAAAACTTGTTGAATAACGTCATCTTCTACTTCCACTTCGATGTGGCTGCTGCAAGTGCCTTGCGTCTTATAGGTTATTTTCATTTTATTCTTCCTCTTCAGATGCAGGTTTCATGTTTGTATAAACGGTCTGAACATCATCAAATTCTTCCAGACGCTCTACCATCTTGTCTAGAGTTTCACGTTGTTCAGGAGTCACATCTTTTAAGTCATTGGGAATATATGTGAAATCACCACCCACTTCTTCGAAACCACATTCTTCCAAGTGTTTCTGAATTGCTGCGTAGCTCTTCGGATCACCATAGATGGTGATAGTTCCTTCTTCTTCATCTTCGTCGAACTCATCCTCTACATTATAGTCAATCAAATCCAGGATCAGTTCTTCCATATCCATTCCTTCTTTCTTCTTGAAAGTAAATACACATTTATGGTCGAACAAGAAAGCTAAGGAACCGGTAGTACCCAAGTTTCCACCGAATTTGTTGAATACTGAACGCACATCTGCTACGGTACGGGTAGTGTTGTCTGTCAATGTATCAACAAATACAGCTACTCCGTGAGGACCATATCCTTCGTAAGTCATACCTTTGTAGTCACTGGTATCTTTACCCATTGCATTCTTAATGGCGCGTTCAATGTTATCCTTCGGCATGTTTTCACGCTTACAAGTAGCGATCACACCACGTAGGGTCGGGTTATTTTCGGGTTCCGGACCACCTGCTTTTACAGCTATAGCGATTTGTTTACCCAGTCTTGTAAATGTTTTGGCCATGTGGCCCCATCTTTTCAGCTTTGTAGCTTTTCTATATTCAAATGCTCTTCCCATTGGATTGTAGTTTTATAATGGTTATTTTTATTATTATCTTAGTTTTGCACCTAGTTTGTTTTCCAGGTTAGCAATCAGTTTGGACATGATCTTGTCAATCTGTTTGTCGTTCAGTGTTGCGCTTTCATCCTGTAACAAGAAGCTCACTGCATAACTTTTTTTACCCGGTTCCAGATTCTTGCCTTCATAAACATCAAACAATTCTACTTCTTTCAGCAGTTTCTTTTCAGTCTCATAGGCTATTTTTTCGATTTCTGCAAACTGTATGTTCTTGTCAATCAACAAAGCCAAGTCACGTTTCACAGCCGGGAACTTGGAAAGTTCTTTAAAGTTGACTTTAGCCGACTTGATGGCTTTCATCAGTTCTTTCCAGTTGATTTCTGCATAATATACCTCATTGTCTATATCGAATGCTTTTTGAATCTTCTTGCTGATGATGCCGAAGGTGGCCAATAACTTGCCGCCACGTGTGTGTACGCTGATGGCTGTTGAATAGATATCGTTGGTCAGGTTGCCGAATACCACGTTGCCGAAATTCAATCCCAAACGGGTAAAGATGTTCAGCACGTATGCTTTTAATTCGTAAACACTGCTGTTTTCATCGGGATGGGCCCATGAATTGCTGACGCGTTTGCCGGTTACCCACAATCCTAAATGATATTCTTCAGCATAAGCCGCAAGCACTTTTTCCGGGTTTTTCTTTTCTGCATTATAAAAATAGCAGTTACCGAATTCAAAGAATTTCAAATCGGCGTTCTTACGATTGGCATTGTGCTGGATACTTTCCAAACCACCGAATAACAAAGTTTGACGCATCACGTTCAAATCGTTACTCAATGGGTTCATCAAGTAAACCAAATTTTCGTTCTTGTATGTTTCCGACCCTTCGTAATAGGAAGCGGCGGTCAGTGAATTGTTCAGTATTTCATTGAAACCACAACCTACCAGTTGCTCTGAAATCAGATTTTGTAATTTCTGGGAGTAATCCACTTCACCTTTGGTGGTCAGGCTGGATTTCAAGGTAGTAGGAATCTCCACATTATTATATCCGTAGATACGGAGAATGTCTTCTACTACATCGCAATCACGTTGCACATCCACACGATAGGGGGGAACTTGTAAAGTCAAGCCTTCGGGTGTTTCGTTTACAATCTTCATTTCAAGACTGGTGACAATGCTCTTTATGGTTTCCACCGGTATGGTTTTTCCTATCAGTGAGTGGACTTTCTCATAATTCAGCTCTACTGTAAAATCGGCTATCGGGGCAGGGTAGTTGTCTTTAATTTCAGAAGAAATAGTACCTCCTGCCAGTTCTTGAACCAGTAAAGCCGCTTCTTTCAATGCATAAATAGTTCCGTTGGGGTCAATACCACGTTCGAAACGGAAAGAAGAGTCTGTGCTCAATCCATGGCGACGGGCTGTTTTACGTACCCAAGTCGGGTTGAAATAAGCGCTTTCCAAAAATACGTCTACTGTCTGCTCGGTTGTTCCCGAATCCAGACCACCGAATACGCCGGCAATGCACATCGGTTCTTCTGTGTTGCATATCATCAGGTCCTTGTCGGATAACTTGCGTTCCACTTCGTCCAAAGTAACGAATGTAGTACCTTCGGCAACAGTCTTCACTACAATCTTACCACCTTTAATCTTATCTGCATCAAAACAGTGCAGGGGCTGGCCGTATGCGTGAAGGATGTAGTTGGTGATATCCACGATATTATTGATAGGACGTACTCCGATCAGGCGTAATTTGTTTTGCAGCCATTCGGGACTCTCTTTTACAGTTACCCCTTTTATGGAAACTCCGGCATAACGCGGACATGCTTCCGTATTCTCTACTTCAATGGCGATGTCCATATCATGGTTATCCACTTTAAACGCTTCTACAGACGGACGTTTTAAAGTGGCTTGTTTGCCGTTTTGAATCAGGTAGGCATACAGATCTCGGGCCACGCCGTAATGTGAGCAGGCGTCCGCACGGTTCGGGGTGATATCCACTTCCAGTACGTATTCGCTTTTGATATTGAAATAATCTTTAGCGGGAGTACCCGGAACAGCATCCGCCGGCAATACGATGATACCTTCGTGGCTGTTTCCGATACCGATTTCGTCTTCGGCACAGATCATACCCATAGATTCAATTCCGCGGAGCTTTGATTTCTTGATGGTAAAACATTCTTCGCCATCGTATAGCTTGGTGCCCAATGTGGCAACCACCACTTTCTGTCCGGCAGCTACGTTAGCGGCTCCACAGACAATCTGTACCGGTTCGCCTTGTCCCAAATTCACAGTAGTAACATGCATGTGGTCTGAATTGGGATGAGGTTCGCAAGTCAGCACTTCGCCGATGACAATACCTTCCAGACCACCTTTAATTGTTTGGACTTCTTCTACGCCTCCGGTTTCCAAACCGATGGAAGTCAGCGCCTCGGCCACTTCATCCGGTGTCAAATCGAAGTTGACGTATTCTTTCAGCCAATTATAAGAGATATTCATATATGATATTTTTTATGTATTTCCAAATGACCTGCAAATTTAGTAATTATTTTCTTTTATCCTGTTATTTATCCATCACAGATTACTCAGATTAACACAGATTTTTCTTTGAGGGAAATAATCCGTGTTAATTCTGTGAGGGATAAATAAATGTCAGAACGGTAAAGGTCCTTCGGGAATAGGGGCTCCGAACGGATTATTGTCGGCAGGTGCGGCATCAGGAGATGGGGGAGGTACACTGTTGCCGCCACCGTTCATTTTGGAACGGATAATACCCGGTGCCTCACCCGGCATAGGCACGATGACATCATCGTCCGGATTCTGGAAGCGGGCGAATTCGCCACGGAAACGCAGCAGTACATCACCTACGGCACCGTTACGGTGCTTGGCGATAATGATTTCTGCCATACCGTGCAAGTCGTTCCCTTTTTCATCCGAGTAGATTTTATAGTATTCCGGGCGGTGGATAAAGCATACCATATCGGCATCCTGCTCAATAGCTCCGGATTCACGGAGGTCACTGAGCTGGGGACGTTTTCCGTCAATACCCTCACGACTTTCCACACCACGGTTCAGCTGGCTCAGTGCGATGATGGGGATGTTCAGTTCTTTGGCTAACCCCTTCAGTGAACGTGAAATGGTACTGACCTCTTCCTGACGGCTACCGAATGACATTCCGCTGGCATTCATTAACTGAAGGTAGTCAATGATAATGATTTTTACTCCATGCTCGCGTACAAGCCGTCGTGCTTTGGTGCGTAATTCAAAGACGGACAAGGATGGTGTGTCATCCACATACATCGGAGCATCGTATAATTCTTTTATTTTATAATCCAATTGTCCCCATTCATACGGAGCCAACTGACCACTCTTGATTTTCTCACCCGGAATTTCGCACACGTTGACAATCATACGGTTGACCAACTGTACGTTGGACATTTCAAGAGAGAACAAAGCCACAGGGATTTTCGCATTTACCGCCATGTTCTTTGCCATGGAAAGCACAAAAGCCGTTTTACCCATAGCGGGGCGGGCGGCAATAATCACCAGGTCGGAATTTTGCCAGCCCGAGGTCATTTTGTCCAATGCATGGAAACCGCTTTCCAGACCACTCAGCCCGTCCGTTCGTGCCGCCGCTTTTTGAAGCATCTCATACGCTTCCTGAATGACAGGGTTGATTTGCGTATAATCCTTCTTCATGTTCTGTTGCGAGATTTCGAACAGTTTTCCTTCCGCTTCCTGCATCAGGTCGTCCACGTCTTGGGTTTCGTCGAAAGCCTTTGTCTGGATGTTGCTGGTAAAGGTAATCAGTTCGCGTGCAAGAAACTTCTGCGCGATGATACGTGCGTGATATTCTATGTGTGCGGAAGAGGCTACCTTGCCGCTTAGCTGTGTTATGTAAAAAGGACCGCCTGCATCTTCCAGTTCACCGGTGCTGCGTAATTGTTCGGCCACAGTCAAGATATCGACTGGTTGCTGGCGTAAAGCCAAAGAGGTAATAGCCGAATAAATAAGTTGGTGACGGCGTTCATAAAAAGATTCGGGACGAAGAATCTCACTTACTAATGAGTAAGCATCTTTTTCTATCATTAAGGCTCCCAATACAGCTTCCTCCAGCTCAGGTGCCTGGGGCTGTAAATGTCCGTATTCGTCAACAGGCTTTGCTTTCGAAGTTTTGGGAGTACGTGTCATTTTTCTCGTTTCTGCCATTGTCGTCTGTTTAAAGTAGGGCAAAGATAGAACTTTTTGCTGAGTTGGACACTCGTCCATTCCCAAAAATAATAAAAGAAATATGAACCTGAATCTACGGAGAAATGAACAATCTGGACAGTAAATGGTTTTTTTATATGGTAAAATGAAAAGTTTGTTCTATATTTGGCGCTCTGTCCGGATAAAAGATGGCGTGCATCTTTGTAGAACGGGCAACAATCTAACGAAACACACTAAAAATAACTATTTAAAGAACAGAATATGATTACATTTCCTAATGCAAAGATTAATTTGGGACTTAATATTGTAGAAAAGCGCCCGGATGGATACCACAATCTGGAAACCATATTTTATCCGATAAACCTGCAAGACGCTCTGGAAGTGACGCGGCGGGAAAACAATGACAAAGAATACACTTTACACATAAGCGGATCTCCTTTGGAGGGTGAACCCGAAGATAATCTGGTAGTAAAAGCCTATAAGTTATTAAAAAAAGACTATCCCGGACTGTTGCCGGTAGATATACACATGTACAAGCATATACCGGCGGGTGCCGGACTAGGTGGCGGATCATCAGATGCCGCTTGTATGATAAAGCTTCTGAATGATAAATTTTCATTGGGACTCAGTACGGAACGGATGGAGGAATATGCGGTAAAACTAGGGGCAGACTGTGCTTTTTTCATTCGGAACAAACCTGTTTTCGCTACCGGAATAGGGAATCTGTTCGAGCCTGTGGAATTGTCATTAAAGGGATACCATATAATTTTGATTAAACCTGATATCTTTGTGTCCACCCGGGATGCGTTTGCCGAAATAAAGCCTGTGCGTCCGGCTGTTTCTTTGAAAGAAATTGTAAGGCAACCTATGGAAACATGGAAAAACAGTATGAAGAATGATTTTGAAGATAGTGTCTTCAAAAAGTTCCCTGAGATTGCTGCTATCAAAGATGAATTGTATGATTTGGGGGCAGTGTATGCCGCCATGAGTGGCTCGGGGTCTTCCGTCTATGGTATTTTCAAAGCACCGATAGAGAATGTGGAAGATAAATTCTGTGGATGCTTTTGCAGACAGAGAGCGTTGGAATAGTGTGGCAGATCAGTGGTTAGTGATTAGTGGACTGCGCTGTCATGCCGCAGGTATTAACCACTAACCACTATAGTCTATCTTTTACATAGTGCCTTGAAATCACAATAGGTACATTTTTCTATGATTTCTGTTTGGGTAAATGATTTTTCCGGATTAAATATCTCTTCTAATAATCCTTGAAGTCGTTCACGGTATTCTTTTTCATATTTACTGAAATCTTCCACAGCCTCTTTGGGCTTTCGTGGCTCGCCCATTTGTATAACGGGAGAATAGGTTTCTGTAGCGGCCCGATGAATATAGAGAAGGGCCGGAGCTATCTTCATCGTTGGTTGCTTGCGGCACATGATGGCGGCATACAGGAACGTCTGGAATACATAGTTGGAACGTTTCTTGTCCGGAATAAACAGAGATTCCACATGGGGTGGGGTGTCTGCATCACCGCCTGTCTTGTAGTCCACAATACGGAGTGTGCCATCCTTGCTGTCCATACGGTCAATAATTCCCCCGATACGTGATTTTATGACTCCTTTGGGTGTTTGTATGTCGATGGGTTCATCCACTTCCATTTCCGATGCAATAAAAGTGAAGGGAGCGTAACGTAAATCATTTTGTAAAAGTTGTTTTAAATATCTTGCAATAACGGCAGAGTTGATAAGTTGTATGCCGTTATATTCCGGTTTCTCGTTTTGCGGAACATTAAAGAATAATTTCTTGAATGCTGTATCCACATAATCTTGCAGCTTCACTTCATTGCGTAGCAACGTTTCCAATGCTTCCTTATTAATGACTTTGCCATGAGTGGTCAGGTCTTTATAAATATGTTCGGCTGCATAATGGAAAATACTTCCGAATGTGGCAGAATCTATTTCCGCACTCACTTCATCGGGGGCGGAGAGGCCGGCTACATACCTATAATAAAATTTTAAAGGACAATCCAGGTAATAATTCAAGGCTGATGGAGAAAATTTTGCTTTGGGATTGGCACGGACATCAAACAGGCTTTGCATCCGGCGCATGACATCCGGGGTCTTTTCTACAGTGATAGGCGAGGTGCCTTGGGGGGACTGTCCGGCCTCCAGAAACTGGCGTGTGATGGGGTGAGGCCATTCAATAAGGAATTGCAGCATGAAACGGCTCCATTCGCCGCGGTTCAGTCCGTCCGAACTGGTATTGTACATCAAGGTAATCCTTTCTGCCCGTTGCAGCAGACGATAGAAATAGTATGCATATACGGCAATCTTATGCTCTATAGTAGTCATTCCGAAAGCTTTGCGCAGGTTGTAAGGAATAAAGGAAGAGTCTCCTCCCGATTTGGGAAGCTGCCCTTCGTTGACCGATAGTAATACCAAGTGGCGGAAATCCAGGTTACGTGTTTCCAATACCCCCATGACCTGCATACCAATGGCCGGTTCGCCATGGAATGGAATATTGGTCGCTGACAAGACCTTGACCAGCAATCGCCGGAATGTTTCGCTCTGTACGGTTAATTCATCTTCTTCTATCAGTGTGCGGAACCGGTTGATGGTGGTATAGGCTTTGAAAAGCGACTCCCGGTAAAGTTGGTTGAATGCATCTGTGTCCTCGGTACCGGAAGTGTTTGCCTGGTAAATGCCTGCCACTTGCTGCAAAGTTTCGGACAGGCGTATGCACAGATTCAGGTTTCCGGAAAGCGGAGTGAAAAGCCGGGTAAGGAATTCATCTTTACCCAATTCGCCGGGTAACGGATAGAAACGGTTGTTCCGGGTCAGTTCTTTTTCCAACAATTCGGCTTGACCGGTGAGTTGCCGGGTATAGGGGTGTTTTAACAGTGTAACAACCGATTGAAACGTGTAGCGGCCGCTTTTGAAATTAAATCCGTGGGTATGCAATTCCAGTAAGGCGATGAGGAAACTATATACAGGAGTTTGCGATAACGGAAATCCCATGGTGATATTGACATGTTTTACTTCTGCCGGCAATGAATGGAGGACCGGCTGAAGCAATGCTTCGTTACACAATACGACTGCGGTTTCCTTTTCCGGTGTAGTCAGATTGTTTCGTATCCATTGAGGCAGGTAACGGGCTTGTGCATTTTCAGTAGAAGATGCGATGTAGTGTACCTCTTTAGGTTTCGAGAGATTTTTGAATAACTCACCGGACAAAGGAGAAGGAAAGTCGCGTAAGTTCCGGCGGATAAACTCTCCGGCTTCATGGGTGATAAAAGCATTTAAAAATAGACCATTTGTTTTAAAAAGTGATGTACAAATAGCAATAGAAGGTGCTCTTGATGGTCAAGATGGTATTGTTGTGATTGCTGGAACGGGTAGTATTGCGCTTTCTTTAAAGGAAGGTATGTTACAACGTTGTGGTGGTTGGGGCTACCAATTAGGTGATGAAGGAAGTGCTTATTGGATTGCTAAAAAGATGTTGAATGTTTTTTGTCAAGAAGTTGATGGTCGTTTAGAAAAGACGATTTTATATGATTTAATTAAAAGAGAATGTCATTTAGTAAATGATTATGACATTATTACTTTTATGAATAATTTAAATCATGATCGTACAAAAATAGCTACTTTAGCTTATATCAATGGCTTAGCAGCAAAAGAAAAAGATCCTAATGCTTTAAAAATATATAAACAAGCTGCAGAAGAAATATATAAACTTATTAACTTGTTATCTAAAAATTTTAAATCTCCCATTAACGTCTCTTATATAGGCGGTGTATTTCAACATGCAGGTTCCTTTATTATTCCTCATCTTCAAGATCAATTAGGAAATCGTTTTAATCTTATTCCACCTATTCATACACCAGAATATGGTGCCTATATACTTGCAAAGAAACTAAGGTGAGAAATCACCTTAGTTTTTAAAAGGAGGACATAAAATGGTATATATACAAAAGAAAAAAGATATTCTTTGGGGTGGAGCAACTGCTAGTAGTCAATATGAAGGAGGTTATGATTTAGATGGAAAAGGTTTAGATACACAAGATTGTAGACCTTATTTAAAGAGAACTTCTGATGCTACAACAGCAACACGCTTACTCACACAAGATGTTATAGATGAAGCAAAAAAATGTCAGGGTATTGGAAATTATCCTTTTAGAAAAGGCAGTGATGGATATCATCATATAGATGAAGATATTGCTTTATTAAAGGAATTAGGGATTGATATTTATAGATTTTCAATAAGTTGGGTAAGATTATATCCTCAAGGTGATGAGTTAGAACCAAATAAAAAAGGAATCGCGTTTTATGATCATATTTTTAAAGAAGTTCATAACGCGGGTATGAAAATATTTTTAACAATGAATCATTATGCTGTACCACTATATTTAGTAGAAAATTATGGTGGTTGGACAAATAGAAAATTAGTTACTTTTTATGAAAGATTTGCGAGAACTGTTTTTGAGCATTGGAGACAATATATTGATTATTTCTTACCATTTAATGAAATAAATGCAGGTTATTTTAGTCCTTATAATGGCGTAGGTTTAGTTAAAGAAAAAGACAAATCCTATAATCAAAGTCTTGTTTTTCAATCACTTCATCATCAATTTATTGCAAGTGCACAAACAATTAAAATAGCAAGAGAATTATCTCCTAAAAGTCAATCAGGATGTATGGTCGCATGTTTTTGTTATTATCCTTTAACATCTTCACCAGAAGATAATTTAAAAGCCGTTAGAGATGAAGAAATACATCAATGGTTTGCAGTTGATATTTTAGCTAATGGTCATTATCCAAGTTATATGGATCGCTTTTTTAGAGAAAATGATATTCATTTAAAAATGGAAGAGGGCGATGAAGCATTGTTAAAAGAATATGCTTGTGATTTTGTTAGCTTTTCTTACTATTCAAGTTCAATTGCTACTGTTCAAGAAGATGGACAACAAACAGCAGGTAATTTAGTAGTTTCAACTAAAAATCCTTATTTAAAAGCAAGTGAATGGGGATGGCAAATTGACCCAATTGGTCTTAGAATTATGCTCAATAAAATGTATGATCGTACTCAAAAACCAATTTTTATTTCAGAAAACGGCTTAGGAGCAAGAGATCAATTAAATAGTGATTTTTCAATTCATGATCCTTATAGAATAGATTATTTAAAACAACATTTTAAACAAATAGAAGAAGCCATTGATGATGGTGTTGATGTTATTGGTTACATTATGTGGGGTGTTATTGATATTGTTTCAGCTGGAAGCTGTGAAATGGCAAAAAGATATGGAGTTATTTATGTAGATGGTGATAATTTAGGAAATGGTACTTATAAACGTTATAAGAAGGATAGTTTTAAGTGGTATCATGATTATATTCAAGCTCAACATCAACAATTTAAGAAATGATTAATTTCAGTTCTTTTTTTATCTTGAAATAATATTTTAAATATTTTTATAAAAAAATGAAATTTTATGTATGAAAAGGCTTTCAAAATGATTTTGTTTTTGTTACAATACATATTGTACAACATGTCTAGACAATATTAAGTGCAAATTATAGAGAGGAATATGAATAAATGGGAAAAAGAATGAAGAAAGTTCTTGCATCAGCAATGTCCCTATCAATGGTCGCTTCAATGGCTATGTCAGGGGTTGGTGCTACAACTTCAAAAGTTGATAGTTTGTTATCAAATATGACATTAAGACAAAAGATAACACAAATGATGATGGTTGATTTTAGACAATGGAAAACAGCAGATGATGAAGCAAAATCTGATTTTACTAAAATGAATTCAGAAGTACAAAAAATAGTAGAAGATTATGATTTTGGATCTGTTATTTTCTTTGCAAATAATATTAAAGAAACTGACACGTTTTGGACTGGGAAAAGCGACCAATTTGGGGTTGGTCGGAGAACGCAGTGG
>OHAJ01001809.1_pt1 | contig 15294 bp, 12 predicted proteins | sample 1577101 | NCBI WGS metagenome assembly OHAJ01 (sample SAMEA3541531, study PRJEB24748) | human gut metagenome | biome: human gut; feature: human-associated habitat; material: faeces | place: China | collected 2012
GCAGATTGTATTTTATGTTGTCTACCGTACGGACACTGCGGTTGGTCATCCGGGCGATATCTTTCGAATTAAGAACAGATTACTTCCGTAGTAAATATACGGTTGCCTCCGATTCTCAGATCAGGTGTGTTCAGACGTATATCACAGTCTATTACAAATATTGTGCCCGAGGAACTTCTGATAACATTCTCATCATGCATATCACTGAGATATATCTCAGGCGTAGAATAAGTCCAGTTTCTGGGATTGTTTAATTTGAATCCCATGTTGTCCATAAATGTAGAGATCTCTTCCTCTGAAATTTTTTGACCCTCAATGAAAGGTTGTGACACAAGTATCTTGAATTCACTTGAATCATCCCGACCGAAACCTATGACATCAAGTTTGGTTTCGGGGAAATAGGCATTGTGCAGCGATATCCTGTCTAAAGCATGTACCGGTAGTATAAAATAATCAAGGCCAATGGTTTTCAAGAGATCGCAACCGTTATCGTAAACATTGGCTTCTCCTCCTGCCGCGATAATTTCACCAAGATTTGATTTAAGAACCGAATCGATATCATCTATCCAGATACCTGCTTTTCGAGCCCACTTTTCTATGCATGAAGCTTGTCGCGCTGCTTGTTGGAATATTCCTTTGATACTGCCGTCTTCTTCAGCGACTCGATTTGTTGAATTTTCTGCTCCCGCGAGTATGGACGCAATGACATGAGACGAACCTCCTTCTGCGCAGCCATGCTGTTCCTGCGATGAAAATCGTTTAAATAGCAACTTCCCGTTGATGAACTTGTCTGCATATTCTTCAAGTTTTGACAGACCCTCAGGATTAAATCCATCTGAAATTATAGATTGTATGCTATCCCAAAAATCTGAGTTGGTCATTTCTTAATTATATTGTCCGAACGCAAATATACTAAATATGTTCAAATACAGCAAATCCTGATGCGCCAATCCGAGCGCAAAGAAGTCACGATTCCGACATCAGGCGCCACAGATGATTCAGGCAATGTACAGACGCAGACGCTTTCTCCCGCATTCCGCGTGAATTCGCTGGCAGGAATCGAAGAAATATCACTCTACAATACCGGCAACAGCCACGACATCCAACTGTATGACCTCCAAGGAAGTATTCTATAACTATGTCAGCGTCCCGGAGGTACGCTGCTCCGACCTCGACAATCGCAGTCTCGTCGCGCGATATCGTGAGCCGCCTCTACATCGGAGCAGCGGCTTTCCAAGCCGGTGAAAACCAATTTTAAGATCACAGCTCCAGGAGCGACGGTCTGTTGTCGGAGTTACTAAGATAGCGTTGCGCCGTGCCATGCGGGAAAATGAACCGAACTCAGATATTGTTGCTCATTCCAGATAAAACCGCTGTCTTTGCAACAGCGGTTACGGTATTTGCTGTCGCTATAATATGAAATTCTCCAACATAGAGGAATAATACTTACATTATAGCTTCTCATTTACATTATATTTGCAAGGTCAACTATTTATTTTTTGTAAGCGACACTCATTGTCGCATTTGCGCATTAACTTTGCAACATGAAAGCTCCATTTATCCAAATAGCACGCCAACTGCAGGTGGTAAACATACTTCAGAACAGGACATCTCCGGTAAGTTCTGATGAACTTTTTGACAGAATAGCCACCGGATGTTCGATAAGAGGTATCGCTTATCCGTCAGAAAAAAGCGCCAGACGCCGGTTGCTGGAACGAGATATCAAATCGATATCCGAAAATATGTATATCGATATTTCCAACGTGCGGTCAAAAGGATACCTCATCATTGACCGCGGAGAGAATCCGGACATAAGCTATGAAAAACTGTTTGCTGATTTCGACCTGCTGACCGCCGTGCATTCGGAACTTAAGGTCAACGAGTATATATTTCCGGATCATCACCGCGGCATAGGCAGCGCAAATCTGTTTCCTCTGCTCGATGCCATCCGCGCGCAAAACATAGTTGAATTCGATTACAAACTGGTCAGGAAAGATGGCAAGACACTGCATTATTCCGTGCAACCATATTTTCTGAAAGAAAACCAACAAAGGTGGTATCTCGTGGCGGTCGATAACGGCACGACCAAACTGTTCGGTCTCGACAGAATCTCCCGCCTGGAGATAACGGGAGATAAATTCAAAAGAGATTCCTCTATCTCTGCCGAAGAACTATTTGACGAGTGCTACGGTATCTGGAATGATCTCTCAAGTCCTCTTGAGGAAATAGAATTGAAATATGACGCGCTCGACGGGGACTTTCTTAAATCCGTTCCTTTGCATTCGTCTCAGAAAGTGCTTGTCGATAACGACAATGAATTCCGGATTACGGTCAGACTGCGCATAACACGCGACTTCATAATGACTCTGCTTTCGCGAAGTCGTTCGGTAGAGGTGATAAAACCTCTGCACCTTAGAAAAGACATAAGTCAGATAGCACAGGAATGTGCTGATAGAAACAAAATAAAATAGTTGTATCATGGAAAAGGAAATTTTGTCGACAGAAAGAGCGATGCTTGAAAAAGATGGATTCGAAGGATGGATAACCGTAGAACAGCTGCGCGAGAGCCGTAGGGATGTTCCTGCAGGTAAAGGCGTGTACATGGTGCTTCGCACAATATCGGACGAAATGCCTGAATTCCTTGTTAAGGGGAGCGGCGGATTTCATAAAGGTGTTGATAAGAACTATCCGGTATACGATCTGATGTCTCGCTGGGTGGATGGTACATCGATAATGTATATCGGTAAGACAGATGATTCATTGCGTAAAAGAATAAGTGCATATATCCGGCACGGTCAGGGTAAAGACGCATCCCATCGCGGCGGCAGATCGATATGGCAGCTACCTAATGCTGGAGAACTGGTGTTTGTATGGAAAGTATTGCCCGTCACCGAAAACGCAGAAGCGTATGAGCGCCTGTTGATACAAAGGTTTCAGGAGGAACATGGAGGAAAAATGCCCTTTGCCAACAGGCAATAAATACATTGTCCATGTCAACCCCGACGATAATCATCCTTGCGGTAGTGGCGGCAATAATCCTATGGAGTATTGCCGTCCACAACCGCATTGTCCATCTGTTGAACGTGCGCCGGAATGCATTTGCCAATGTCGATGCGGTATTATTGCAACGATATGATCTCATTCCTCAGCTTGTAGGCGCGGTAGCAGGATATGCCGCACATGAGAAAAATACCCTTGAGAGCGTTATACTTGCCCGGGCCAAAGGAATGGAGGCGGTTACTATCGACAGCAAACTTGATGCCGCCCGTCTCTTGTCGGATGCGATGGTGAAACTGAAAGCCGTTGTCGAGAATTACCCGGAACTGAAAGCCGATGTCAATTTTATGCATTTGCAGGAAAAATTATCGGAAATCGAAGAAAGACTTGTTAATACCCGCAGTTTTTTCAACATGGCCACAAGAGAATATAACGATCAGGTCATGTCTTTTCCTCAAAGTCTGATCGCAAGGATAGCCGGCTTCGGACCAGAAAGCATGCTTGATATTTCTTTCGTAGGCCGCGATGCATTGCTTGCAACACCAAATGTAAATTTCTAAGAAACTGTTTAAATTTAATTGCAAACTTTATTGAGAGGAATTTCCGGATGATTTCCGCGAGTCGAAGAAGGAGCATAGCGGGCTATGCGACTGATGAGACTTGGCGGAAAGCGCCGGAAAGGACCTCAATAAAGTTGCAGAAACAAACATAATTATTTTTTCGAATTAAATTTAAACAGTTTCTAAAATGAAATATATCGGCTTGCAAAAACAGATCCGTATAAACAACTTCCGGAGTCTGGTTCTTATGATACTGTTTCCGATAATCACAATGGCGAATCTGCTGTTTATACTTACCCTCTATTCATATTCCGAGTCCCGACATCAACGACGGGATTATTATGGAAATATCGTGGATCTGAAATGGGAAATACCCTGGGACTCATACCCTGCTCAGTTTGCCGAATACATGCCTTTCGTGCTCCTTGCGGCATTCGTATGGTTCCTGTATTGCATAGCCGACAGTGAAAACATTATCGAGAACATTTATCTTTCTTGTGTCGACAAACCGGGAATATCCTCAGTCGGAATGGACGCCCCTCCCCGCGTCCGGAAGATGTTCGAGAATTTATGTGTCGCAGCCGGAATGCCTGCCCCTAAACTGAGAGTGACCAATCTGAACATGATGAATGCATATGCGTCCGGATTCAGTCGGCAGACTTACACGGTCACCATAACAGACTCAATGCTCAACGGGCTTACACGCAAAGAACTGAAAACCGTACTTGCGCATGAACTGAGCCATATCCGCAACAGAGACACATTTCTTATGATGACAGGCACTGTCTTCTCCGGTATATACATGATGGTCATTGCATTTTGTCTGGCTATAGGCATACTGGCCGGCTTCAGGTCGGCATTAGGCTTGGCTGCTGTCCTTCTCTCATTGTTTCTGACCGTCCTCATGTCTCCGGGTATTCTTCTGACTTGGATTGCCCAGATGATGTTCTCGCACAAAAGGGAATATCTCGCTGATGCAGGAGCCGTGGAACTCACCGCCGATCCCATGAGTCTTATATCGGCTTTGAGAAAAACCGAAAAACACAACTCCGATGTCCCTATGTTAGGTTGCGGAGCACTGATGTTTTCCCGTCCGATAAAGAAATATGCCGGCCTACGCAATATCTTTTCAACGCATCCGACACTCGAAAGTAGAATTGAATTCCTTCGGGGCATAGCCTGTCAGCTCGAATCCCCACAGACGCACTGATCACATCTTCAGGAGCGACGATCCATTGTCGGAGTTATTCAGATTGCGCCGCGCAGTGCGGAAGATAGAACCGAAATCGGCCGTGTAACTTACCGACAATACCACCATGTTGCCGTTATTCTTTATGTATCGTTCCCGTTGCGAGGGATTGACCGAGGAATAATTCCATGAGGGATAACGCGTACCTTTAGTGTCAAACATATACATCCAGCTCGCTCCGAAAGTCCAATGCGCGTCCGGCTTATATTCGAACTGAAGCGCATCACCGTTCTCATCCTTGCCTACATAATGTCCGCTGAGATATTTGCCGGGCAGTTTGCGCCAATAGGCCACGGTGAATGGACCCTTGTTCCACCATACAGTCAGACCTCCCTCAAAAGAGGTGAGACTGTGACTCCACCCCTCGCCTGCCGACTGATAATGAGTAAGTCCAAGATACAGATTCGCGCCAAAACCATATATGTCGCTTATACGTAACGTCAGTTCATTCTGAAAAGACCTTCTTCTCCTGGCATTAACCGACTGTGACAGGAAAAGTCCGTCGCCCATGTACCTGACATCGCTGATGACATTGTTACGGCTATGCTGGATTCTTCCTAAATATGATGCATAGAACTTCTTATAGGTATACGATGCCTGCAATCTGTAGGAGAAATTCTCAGCCACCTTCAATTCCGGATTTCCGTTGGATACAAGATAGGGAGTGATCTGCTGAGGATAATCCGTAAGAGCGGTCAGAGAAGGTATAGAGGGAGTATATTGAAAGGTGCCCTGCAGACTCCAGTTGCTGTTGATATTCCAGGCAATCGTCGCAGTTGTCAGATTACGTATAAAGTGCCTTTTGTTAAGATCGTTTTGTACCCAGAACAATTTCGCACCCGTGGCAAGAGAGAAATATACCCTGCCTGCACTCTGCCCCAGACGGGCATAGATATAATTGTTGTTTTCTGAAAGTTCAGGCTTGTAATCCGAATCAATATATGTATTGGTACTTCTTGAGACTGTATTTTGCCACCCGGCCGACAATTGAGTCTTATCGCTGAAATCATGGATATAACTCACCTCAGAGATCAGGGATCTGCGACGGCTGTCCACATCCATTCTGTAAGACGTGCCGGTGCCGTCGGAAAATGTATAATCGTTCGTTCTGCGATAATCACTCGAATTAAGAGTTCCTACGACCTGGGCCTCGAGAGAATTTCTGTCATTGAAATCATGACGCAGAAAAAGGTCGAGCGAAGGAGAGAAATCTTTGCTGGTGCTGATATTGTAATTGTCATATTCTCCCAGTGCCGAGTCAAGAGTATGCGCTATGCTGCGGCTTTTATTAAAATTGGGAGTAGCGCTGAAGGTTACAGACAATAATGTCTTTATACTTGGACTGTAATCATATTTAAGACGCATCTGATGATAATGATAGCTGAACGGATTGCGGTCATGCTCCTCCAGATCGACCCTGAAATCCTTGCCTATGTAACTCTCGTCCGTATTGTCATATACATCCTGATAATTACGCCATGACGGATTGTACGACAAGGTAAACTGCGACGGTCCCTGATGATAGGAAGCTCTTATATTGGCGTCGACGAATGCCGTCGTGACCGCACTGCGTCCCCAGGCATAGATCTGACCGCCGTCATTACGTTTCTTAAGGGTAATATTGACAAAGCCGTTATTTCCCTTGTCGGCATATCTGGCGGGAGTCAGACGGGAAAATTCGATTTTTTCAATGTCTTTGGGCGGAAGAGAATTGACATCCTCCATAGTTGACGGAACTCCGTTGATCAGAATTACGGGACTGCCGCCGTCCACACTCAGCGTTCTGGTGATGGGATTGGCCTGAAGGCCGGGAAGAGGAAGCTTCTGGAACAAGCCTATGGAAGTGGAGGATGCCTTTACATCAGCCGCTGAAGGATAGATTATGGTTCTCCCTTTTGCATTGATCACCTGATTGGCCGAGACCGTGACTTCATCAAGAAGTGTGCCTTCGTCAAGATAGACCATGCCTATATCTATATTTTTAGCACCGGATTCAATAATTATATCGGTGGAGGAGAAACCGGTCATATCGATCTTAAGATTCAGCACCGTTCTCAGATCCGTCTCTACTGAAAAGCGGCCTTCACCATCGGCCATAGCGGCCGTAACAGATTTTCCATCGGAAAATAACCGGCATGAGGCGCCGGCAAGCGCGGTGGAATCTGTAGATGACAGGACCGTTCCCTGAATTGTCCTGGCACTGACGGTCATAACGGGCCATATGAGAGCCAGACCTAAGATAGTGGATCGTTTCATGATTGAATGATTAAATGAGTGACTGCACCCGGATGCCATGAGAATCCGATGATATGTTTTAAAACTTAACGCCCCCTTATCCGGTTTTGTGACACAAAAAATCAAAAAAATTATTTTTCGATAAACAAAAGCCATTTTTGCAATTGACAAGAACTTTGCCTATATTTGCGTTATATTTAAGTAAGTGATCAAATTAAAACGACAGTACGGGATTTTTAAATCTCATATATCATAAGCTTGCCGATTCCGGCTCTTTTATCCAGGCTTCATCGGTCGTATAGCCCGCTATGCTCCCTCTTCGGCTTAATAAAATAGCTCGAAATCGCCTGCGCTTCTGATATATGTTTAATCCGATCACTTACTTAATCAGCTTCTTAAAATGTGAATATATGACGCGTTTGTTATATCCCATAGGCGTACAGTCTTTCTCGGAGATCCGCGAAAGAGGATATGTCTATGTTGACAAGACGGAATATATCCACCGGCTTATCTCGTCAGGCAAATACTATTTTTTAAGCCGTCCCCGGCGGTTTGGCAAATCATTGCTGCTCTCCACTATAGAAGAGTTCTTCAAAGGGCGTAAAGATCTTTTTAACGGTTTGGCCATAGCACGCTATGACAATGCCTGGCTACAGGCTCCGGTACTTCATCTCGATCTCACAGGAAGCAACTATAATTCGCCCGAAAGTGTCGCGGTCCATCTTGACGATTTCCTTTCGGGATGGGAAAACAAATACAATATCAATCCTGCGGACCGGAACGCTTTCGGTCTCAGATTCAAAAATGTCATCGTGGAAGCCCACCGCCAGTCGGGACAGAAAGTGGTGATTCTGGTCGACGAGTACGACAAACCTTTGCTGGAGACTATTGACAGACCTGACCTGCAGGACATCTACAAAGGAGATCTCCGATCTTTTTACAGCAATCTCAAAAGTCAGGATTCCCATATCTGTTTCGCTATGCTGACCGGCGTGACCCGGTTTGGCCATCTGAGCATATTCAGTGACTTGAATAATCTCAACGACATCTCTATGCTTGAGGAGTACAGTGGTATCTGCGGAGTAACCGAAGAAGAATTACACGGATATTTCAGACAAAGCATCGAAGATCTGGCGGAAAAGAGGAACATCTCGGCTGAAAAAGCTTTTGAAAATCTGCGCATAAATTATGACGGCTATCACTTTTCTCCTGAGGGAAGTCCCGATATATACAATCCCTTCAGTCTGCTGAATTCTTTACAGAAAAAGAACTTCGGAGACTATTGGTTCCGTACCGGCACTCCGACTTTCCTTGTCAGGATGATAAAGTCAAGACAATTGTCACTGCAGAAGCTGAACGAGGTTGAGATTTCCCAAAGCGCAGTAGAAAACGTATCGTTCGATATGCGCTCATCCCTCATTCCTGTACTCTATCAGACAGGCTATCTGACCATAAAAGGTTATCGTCCTGAAGTGGACATGCTTAAACTCGGGTTCCCAAACAGGGAAGTCGAACAAGGTTTCTTTCTGCAACTGATGAGCGTGTATATGCCCCGCCCCGACGAGGATTCCGCTTTCAGCATAGTCAGATTCTATGATGACGTATGTGCCGGCAGAGCGGAAGCCTTCATGACTCGCCTTCAGAGTTTTTTCTCTGATTTTGACAGAGATGGCTTTAACAGAATAAACCTCGAACAACATTATCAGGACATCATATTCATTGTCGCCAAACTGTTAGGCTTTCTCACCCACATCGAATACAAGACTTCATCGGGACGTATCGACATGGTCATCGAGACTCCGAATTATGTTTATATATTTGAGTTCAAGATGGATAAATCAGCAGAAGAAGCATTGCGACAGATCGATGGCAAATCCTACACGCTTCCGTTCAAGGCCGACAAAAGAAATCTGATTAAAATAGGGGCAAACTTCTCAAGCAAAATCCGTGGCCTCGACAGCTGGATAATAGAAGAGGTACGATAATAGAATATGTTGCATAAATAACAGCAGTTTCTTATATCGTTACCGATAAATTATCCTGAGACTTTCTAAAAATGCAATAGCGGGGGTTGCTCTTAAAAGTTGGATTTGCGTAACTTGGCGTTATTTATTAATTTTGCATTTTGACAAGAAAAAAATAAATTACACCATATATGGCAAATCATGAACTGAGCGAACAGGAGATCGTTCGCAGAAACAGCATGAACGCGCTTCGCGAGCGCGGTATCGAACCTTATCCCGCAGCAGAATATCCTGTCACAGGCCACACTGTCGAGATCAAAGAGAATTTCAAGGATGGCGAAGAGCCCCTGCGCGAAGTCAGTGTGGCAGGACGTATCATGAGCCGCCGCATCATGGGCAAGGCTTCTTTCATGGAACTCCAGGACGCCGACGGACGTATCCAGATCTACGTGTCGCGCGATGACATCTGCCCCGGTGAGGACAAGGACATGTATAACGTCGTGTTCAAGAAACTCCTTGACATAGGAGACTTCATCGGAGTCAAGGGCTTCGTATTCCGCACCCAGATGGGAGAGATCACTATTCACGCCAAGGAAATAACCGTCCTTTCAAAGAGCCTCCGTCCCCTTCCTATCGTCAAGATGAAAGACGGCAAGGCTTACGATGCGTTCACGGATCCGGAACTGCGCTATCGCCAGCGCTATGTGGATCTCGTTGTCAATCCCGGCGTACGCGATATTTTCCTGAAACGCACACGCATGTTCAACTCGATGCGTGAATATTTCAACTCCCACGGCTATCTCGAGGTCGAGACCCCGATACTCCAGTCCATACCGGGCGGCGCATCGGCGCGTCCTTTCATCACGCACCATAATGCCCTTGACATTCCTCTTTATCTCCGCATCGCGGACGAGCTTTACCTGAAACGCCTCATCGTCGGCGGATTCGAAGGTGTCTACGAATTTTCCAAGAACTTCCGCAACGAAGGCATGGACCGTACCCACAACCCGGAATTCACTTGCATGGAGATATATGTCTCATACAAGGATTACAACTGGATGATGGAATTCACCGAAAAGATGCTTGAGAAGATCTGCCTTGACGTCAACGGCACCACCAAAGTCAAGGTCGGCGATAACGAGATTGATTTCAAGGCTCCCTACCGCCGCATCACCATGACCGACGCCATAAAGGAGAAAACAGGTTTTGACATCACCGGCAAGACCGAGGAAGAACTCCGCGCGTTCTGCCGCGAGGCCGGTATAGAAACTGATCCGTCAATGGGTAAAGGTAAGCTTATCGACGAGATTTTCGGCGAGAAGTGCGAAGGCTCGTATATACAGCCGACATTCATAATCGACTATCCCATAGAGATGTCTCCTCTCACCAAACGCCACCGCGAAAACCCGGAGCTCACCGAACGCTTCGAGCTTATGGTCAACGGCAAGGAACTTGCCAACGCCTACAGCGAGCTCAACGACCCGATCGACCAGTACGGACGTTTTGTGGAGCAGATGCGGCTCGCCGACAAGGGCGATGACGAGGCCATGATCATCGACGCCGATTTCATACGCGCTCTTGAATACGGCATGCCCCCCACGTCGGGCATGGGCATAGGCATGGACCGTCTCGCCATGCTTCTCACGGGCCAGACCACTATCCAGGAGGTCCTTCTCTTCCCGCAGATGCGCCCCGAGAAAAAACAGCAGCAGAAAGAGGAAACCGAGGAAACGGCCGAATAACGGATTATGAACGACGCCATGAACTCTATGGGCAGAATCGCGGTGATCGGAAGCGGCAGCTGGGCGACGGCGCTTGCCAAGCTGCTGCTCGGCAACTGCGACCGTATCGGATGGTTCGTGCATCGGCGTGACCGTATAGACGAATTTATCAGATTCGGACATAACCCTGTATATCTGTCGGATGTGGCCTTTGACACCATGCGTATAGACTTCACCGACGACATCAATGAGGCCTGCTCCAATGCAGACACTCTGGTGCTCGTGGTGCCGTCACCCTATTTCAAGGAAACGGTCGACAATATAAATGTCGACATCTCAGGCAAGAATATCGTATCGGCAGTCAAAGGCATAGTCCCCGATTCCAATATGATTATCTCCGACTACATGCGCGAACGGTTCGGTTGTCCCGAAGAAAACATGCTTGTGATCGGAGGTCCCTGTCATGCCGAGGAGGTGGCTCTCGAACGCCTCAGCTATCTTACCATAGGGTGCCGCGACGTGAAGAAGGCTGAAGACTTCGCCGCGCTCATCGACGGAAAGAAGATGAAGACCATCGTCTCCGCCGATGTAAACGGCATAGAATATGCCGCCGTGCTGAAAAACGTATATGCCATTGCCGCCGGAATACTGCACGGCATGAAAGCCGGTGACAACTTTCTGGCCATGATGGTATGCAACGCCGTGCGCGAGATGGAACGTTTCGTCGACGCGGTGTCGCCTGTGCCGGACCGCAGAATATGTCGCTCCGCATATCTCGGCGACCTGCTCGTCACGGCATACAGCCGCTTCTCCCGCAATCACAACTTCGGATCGATGATCGGCAAAGGGTACAGTGTGAAAGCCGCGATGATGGAGATGGAAATGGTGGCCGAAGGATATTTCGGCACAAAATGCATACACCAGATAAACGCAGACGGCCCCAAGGCAGAGATGCCTATTCTCGACTGTGTCTATGACATCCTTTACGGCAATGTGCGCCCGAGACGCGCGATTGCCGCCATCGCGGATTCATTTACATGACAGAAACGGCCCTGCGGGGGCTCGTTTCTTGTTTTTTATATCTTTGAACCCAACTTTAACACGAAGCCTACCGTTTTACTTAAGTGAGTATTAAACCCAAATCAATTATAAAATGAAATCGATAGAACTCAACATCGAAAAAGCAATCTTTTTCGCTGAGAAAGAATTCAATGCCAACAAGGACGCCGCCCGCGAGGCCATCACAAAGGTCGAAGAGGGCACCGGCGCCGGCAATGACTTCCTCGGGTGGGTGAAACTACCTTCCGAGACTTCAAAAGATCTTCTTGACCGTATCAACGCCACAGCAAAACGTCTGCAGGAAAACTGCGACTATGTGGTCTGCGTCGGCATCGGCGGATCATATCTCGGCGCAAAGGCTGTCAACACTGCCCTCGCCGACAATTTCGAATATTATTACGCACCCAATCCCAAACAACCCAAGGTGCTCTATGCGGGCCAGAATATAGGAGAGGAATACACCGCTGAACTTGAAAAACTTCTCACCGGCAAGCGCTTCGGAATAATCGTGATCTCGAAATCGGGAACAACGACTGAACCCGCCATAGCATTCCGCATCCTCAAGGAGCAGCTTGAGAAGCAGGCTGGCAAAGAAGCCGCCAAGGATCTTATCGTCGCAATCACCGATGAAAAGAAAGGCGCGCTCCGCACTCTCGCCACTCAGGAAGGTTATGAGACATATGTCATACCCGACAATGTAGGTGGCCGTTTCTCGGTTCTGACACCGGTCGGCCTTCTTCCCATCGCCGTGGCAGGCCATGATATAGAGAAACTTGTGGCCGGCGCTGTTGAAATGGAGAAATCCACCCTGCGTCCGAGCGAGGACAATATCGCGGAAACCTATGCCCGCATGCGTAACGCTCTTTACCAGAGCGGCAAGAAGATTGAGATCCTCGCCAACTTCGATCCGAAACTCCATTATTTCGGCGAATGGTGGAAACAGCTCTACGGCGAATCCGAGGGTAAGGATGGCAAAGGTATATATCCGGCTGCTGTCGACTTCACTACCGACCTGCACTCCATGGGTCAGTGGATTCAGGAAGGAGAACGTTCCATCTTCGAGACTGTGATCTCTGTGGCCAAACCCGCTGTGGAGCGTCGCGTCCCCTCTGACGAAGCCAACCTTGACGGTCTCAACTATCTTGCCGGCAAACGCATCGATGAAGTCAACAAGATGGCCGAACTCGGCACACAGATGGCACATGTGGACGGTGGTGTACCGAACATGCGCATCGTGATCGACTCCCTCGACGAGCACACACTCGGAGGTCTGATCTACTTCTTCGAGAAAGCATGCGGTATCAGCGGCTACATGCTCGGAGTCAATCCTTTCAATCAACCCGGTGTCGAGGCCTACAAGAAAAATATGTTCACCCTCCTCAAGAAACCCGGCTATTGACGATAGCCTGATAAGCGTAAAACAAGACGGGGATATCCGCTCGGATATCCGCTCGGATATCCCCGTCTTGTTTTACGGCCCCCATAGGGCCACACAGACTTCAATTGTAGCGGTAAAAAAAATGAAAGTCATCCCCATTGTCGAAATCACTTCGCCACAGGGGGATGCTTTCAAAACCTACTAACTTTTAATCATACATTATAAGGAAGGACAGAAAAAGGGGCGCAAGCTCCGCGAAGTGCTCTCATCGCTGAAACTCGGTGAATCCGTCGTATTGCATGACGTCTGGCTGATGCGCAGGAATACGAGGGTACGAATCTATGCCACACGCCGCACGGGCAGAAACGGAGAGGAGTCGCTTATAATTCTCGCATCTCCATTGGAGTGCGACTACACGGAGGCGCTCTATCGCAAGCGTTGGACTCTCGAGACCGCATTCCGGGCGCTGAAGTCCGCCGGGTTCAACATGGAGGAGACCCATCTTGGAGTAAAACGTTTTGAAAACATGCTCACATTGCTAATGATTGCCTTTGCCGCTGTGTTCATCGACGGTCTTGTCAAAATCGAGTCTCTGCCGATTCCGATGATGAAAAACCCGAACGTCCAGCGCATGAGCATTTTCCGATACGGCTATGTCAACCTGCTACATGACTTTTGGACAAATGTTAAAAACGAGGCGGCTAAACCGACTTAAAAATGTCATGTGCTATGTAAATTCCTTTAAATATTTGTATACTCCGAAAAAAATTCCTATATTTGTAACTGAAAAATTTTTCTGACTTTTCAAACCTTTAAAAGCATCGCATAAATCGCGTAAAATCAGACGCTTACACAATAATTGCAAATGAAATGTTAAAATCCTTAATTATTAGGATTAATACGTAAGCGTTTCTTTCGTAGCTACATAATTGTTTTAACAAAACAGGATGCCCAGACTGGGCATCCTGTTTTGTTACCCACTGCCTGCATCACACATCTTTTATGGCGCAGAGGGGTTTGAAAGCTCATGTTTCACATCAGGATATCATACCGAAAAGGGTGACACGCCATACGGCATGCCACCCTTACTCTATATAATATTCTATGAGGTTATCTTACATATACCTTTGATGTCTCTGTCCCGACTGTAACAAGATATATACCCGTATCTACCGTAACAGAAGTATCTCCGATACAGGACTCAACCACTATTCCGTCGGACGTACTGACACTCACGGGGGCTCCTGCGGTTCCGCTTACAATGATCATATGGCCATTGACCGTTATCTTCATGGAATCGGCCTTAAAACCATCTGTTGATGACTGATGGAGCAAGACGGGATCCGACAGTTCCGACTCTCCCATATCATACACGGCTGTGGCATGATAGGTGTAATCCCCCTCATCGGGAAGATATATATATGAATTTTCACTTATCGGAGACTCGTTCAGCCTTGCGCCATTGCAATACAGGTTATAACCTGCGATCTCTGCATCGATACCGTCCAGTCCGATGAATGTGACATCATCTACCAGCAGCATGAATGAAGCCGTGGCACAGGATCTGATTGCGAAATAGACAGCACCCTCAGGAATATCGAAACTATATTCTGTCCATTCCTCAGCCGGCGACTGTGTGCCGAACGATTCAATCTTTACAAATGATTCAAGATCTTTTCCTGATGTACTGTACCACACTTCGATATTTTCAGGATCTGTCGCAGAGTAACTTCTCGCATGGAAAGTCACAGTCTGGGCGATACCCGGCAGACGCGGAGAAATGGCCCAGTCGTCTGTCTGACCGTTGTCATATCTGTAAAGGGCGGCGAGATACTTGTCTCCGGTCCGCGCTGCAAACGATTCGTTGAAACCCTCCGTAGTGCTGTCGAACACGAAGAATGACGCATGTGTGACACCGGTGCTGAATCCCGGTATCTTCACCCCTTCGAATCCTCCCACCGGACTCTGATCCGCATCGACAAATGTCCAGCCGTCAAATTCTCCGGCAAAAGGCTCACCCGATTCGAAACTCTCGTCAATTTCCAAAGACTGACGGTCGCCGGTCTCTATGATATCCCAACTCAGAAGATGCCCCTCTTCAGTGACTTCTCCCGTAAAGCCTGTGACTCCC
>OHAJ01001822.1_pt1 | contig 15255 bp, 11 predicted proteins | sample 1577101 | NCBI WGS metagenome assembly OHAJ01 (sample SAMEA3541531, study PRJEB24748) | human gut metagenome | biome: human gut; feature: human-associated habitat; material: faeces | place: China | collected 2012
CGATCTCATACTTTTGTAGTCCCTTTTCTCATAGCCATTAACTGAATATCCCTACATAGCGCTCCTTCCGGTCAGAGCAGGCAGGGTGCGCAGCCCGGTTAGCCAGATGGTTAGCCGGGCTTTTTCTTTGATAGCACCGCGGCGGTAAAAGGGTATGGAGACAGCTTACATGGATTACGCCGAGCAGACCGCCGCCGATGAGCAGGTGGGCGAGCTGATGCGCTGTGCCTGTAAGCGATTTTAGACCAAATTGAGTTAGCCGATAACAAACGAATTTGGAATACTCAGAAAAATAGCCACCCGATTATTTGTTGAACCTATATTCTAATATGTAAACTTATAAAGTGCCCACGAAGCCCATTTCAGTTGTATTAGAGGCTATTTTTCATCTTCCGCCGCTGAAATCTCTATGTCTAAACACATGTATTTTACCATGCGCCTTCTCTCTACCTCCCGTGCCAATATACTGTCCAATTTACCCCGCTAAAATTTGCACGTAATTTGCTTTTTTGCCCCAAAAATACCACCATATTGAAAAGTTTTGATCACCTGGGGAGGGTAGATTGGGTGTAAAAGTAAAGTGCTGAATCTCAGTAACTACCTGAAAATTCAGCACTTTGTCTCAGTCGGGGTGACAAGATTCGAACTTGCGACCACACGCCCCCCAGACGCGTACTCTAAACCGGGCTGAGCTACACCCCGAAGAGGCTTTGGGTTCGTTTCCTCTATCTCTGAGGGAGATGCCACAGTGTCTGTTGTTGTGGCTGTTAAGAGGGGTTGCTTCCCAAATGCGGTGCAAAGTTAATGCTTTTTTTATTACCCTGCAAGGGTTTGCCCCGAATTTATTTGATTTTTAACAAACGTTAACAATCAGCTTCTCGTCTTATTGGAGTTAACTGTCTGATTTGTAGGGTTTTAGGGTATCACTTGCGCGAAAGCAGCGATTGGGTGGCTACGGCCTGATATGCCATGAGTCCTTCGGAGCTGGTTTCGTAAACGTTGAAACTGCCGTCGGGGGTAATCATCTTCACGTGGGTGTCGTCAACAAACGTCATGAAGGGCACATCCTCGTCGCCCATTTCTATTGACCAGGTCTGAGTGGGCTGGTCAAAGTTAAGGCGAACGGTCTCGCCGGTGGTTTCGTCGATTACGTCGTAGCCTTTGCCGTCGCATTTCACCAGATAGCGGCCATGGTCTGTGTCGATGACTTTGGTGGAGGCGCTTACAGGGTTGTTGCCGCTCCAGAATTCTATCGAATTGAGCACGAGGAGGTCGCTCAGGGCTGTTACCTCATACACCGGAAGAATCCAGAATGCGAAAAATACCAGCTCATTGACGAATTTGGACCCTACCTGGCGATTCCAGTTCAAGACGTTGTTGGTGAGGGCGAAACTGCCTATACAGGAGTTGAAGAAGAAGCAGCAAGCAAGGCTTACTATTACTGACAGTGTGATTTTGCGCATACTGTTGGTTGGTTTTAGTGATTAGTTTTGATAGTGAAATTCGCCGTAAGGAGAGTGTATTTCCACTGAGGCGGATTGGTTGGGGGCAGCTTCCACGCGTCCCACAATCTGTGCGTCGATATTGAAGCTGCGCGAGATTTCTATTATGCTCCGGGCGTACTCTTCGGGCAGATAAATCTCAAACCGGTGGCCCATGTTGAACACCTGATACATTTCTTTCCAGTCTGTTTGGCTTTCCTGCTGAATCAGGCGGAAAAGCGGCGGCAGCGGAAAGAGATTGTCTTTCACCACCTTCATGCCATCGTCGAGGAAATGCAGAATCTTGGTCTGAGCGCCGCCTGAGCAGTGTATCATGCCGTGAATGTGCGGGCGCATCTCTTTGAGGATACGGGCCACCACAGGGGCGTATGTGCGGGTGGGGGAGAGTACGAGCTTGCCGGCGTCGAGTGGCGAACCTTCAACGGCGTCGGTCAGCTTCCGGCTGCCTGAATAGATAAGCTCGGCCGGCAGATTCGGGTCGCACGTCTCAGGGTATTTCTCCTGAAGGATATGCGAGAAAACGTCATGGCGCGCAGATGTAAGGCCGTTGCTGCCCATGCCACCGTTGTATTCCTCCTCGTAAGTGGCCTGCCCATAGCTTGCCAGACCCACAATCACGTCGCCCGGGCGGATATTGGCATTGTCGATGACGTTTTTGCGCGGCATACGGCAGGTTACAGTGCTGTCTACTATTATGGTGCGCACCAGGTCTCCCACATCGGCCGTTTCGCCTCCCGTGCTGTAAATGCCCACGCCAAGGCTCCGCAGCTTGGCCAGCAGATCCTCTGTGGAATTGATTATGGCAGCGATTACCGACCCGGGAATAAGCAGTTTGTTGCGCCCTATGGTCGACGAGAGCAGGATGCCGTCGGTGGCTCCCACACACAGCAAATCGTCGATATTCATTATCAGCGAGTCCTGGGCTATGCCGGCCCAGACACTCATATCGCCCGTCTCGCGCCAGTAGGCGTAGGCAAGCGACGATTTTGTGCCCGCTCCGTCGGCGTGCATTATGTTGCACCAATCAGCGTCGCCGCCGAGAATGTCGGGGATAATCTTGCAGAAGGCCTTGGGATAAAGCCCTTTGTCGATATTTTTGATGGCATTGTGCACATCCTCTTTCGTGGCCGACACACCGCGGCCCATATATCTCGAGTTGGTCATTGCAACATTTATTTCTTAATGGCTTTAAAGCTGAGGTCGAGGCCCTTGACACTGTGAGTGAGCGCTCCCACCGAGATGAAATCCACACCGGTGAGACCATATTCGCGCAGATTCTCCAGCGTGATGCCGCCTGACGATTCTGTTTCTACCCGCCCGGCTACAAGCGCCACGGCCTCTTTGGTCAGCTCAGGCGTGAAATTGTCGAACATCACCCTGTCTACTCCGCCATGTTCGAGAACGCGTCGGATGTCGTCGAGACTACGGGTTTCCACCTCTATCTTGAGATTCTTGCCATTCTTGCGGCAATAATCGCGTGCGCGGTCTATGGCCTTCTCGATGCCGCCGGCAAAGTCAATGTGATTGTCCTTTATCAGAATCATATCGTGGAGACCCATACGGTGGTTGGCGCCGCCGCCGGTGGCCACAGCCTCCTTTTCCAGTATGCGCATACCCGGCGTTGTTTTGCGCGTGTCGAGCACACGCGCCTTCGTGCCCTCCAGCTCCTTCTGATAGCGTGCCGTAAGGGTGGCTATGCCGCTCATACGCTGCATAATGTTGAGCATGGTACGTTCGGCGGTGAGCAGCGAACGCTGAGGTCCGCGCGCTATGAACGCAACGTCGCCCTTTTTCACAGGCGTGCCGTCGGTGATGAACACCTCAGTCTCTATTGTAGGGTCAAGACGCTTCAGCACCGCTATGCCGCGTTCCACGCCGGCAAGCACACCATCTTCCTTTACCAAAAGACGTGCCTCGCCCATGGCGTCGGCCGGTATCGTCGACAGCGTAGTGTGGTCGCCGTCGCCGATGTCCTCGGCAAAGGCCAAATCCAACAATGCCTCAAAAAGCTCTTCTGCAGTTTTCATAAGAATTTTGTAATTTTGCACAAAGTTAATAATTAATGTTGAAAAGCACCCCCTGTTGACGCAAAAACTCATCCTCAGGGGCTGCCATTAAACCTCACAAGGTTGGAAATAGCCATTCTCACCATAGGCAAAACCGGCGTGCCGTACGTGCGTCAGGGTCTCGACGATTACCTTCGTCGACTCACTCACTATGCCTCCGTAAAGATGTATGAACTTGCCGACACACGCCGCGGCAAATCCATACCCGAAGCCGAACAGAAACAACGCGAAGGCAAGATGCTGCTCGATGCCGTTCAACCCTCTGATTATGTCGTATTGCTCGACGAGCGCGGACGTCAGTATACCTCAACGGCATTTTCACAATGGCTGCAGAAGAAAATGTCGACGGGGCGCAAACGCCTTGTACTCATCATTGGCGGCCCTTACGGCTTCTCGCAGGCAGTCTACGACCGCGCCGATGAAATGCTTTCCCTGTCGCAAATGACCTTCACCCACGAGATGATACGCCTCTTCCTTGCCGAGCAACTTTACCGCGCCTTCACCATCCTCCGCGGCGAACCTTACCACCATACCTGACCCTTTAGACACGCCCTCATTTCTTCCTCGCCTTGTATATTCCATCCCCTTAAGCCGCCGCGCATCAAAAAAAACTGTGCCGGTAACCACCTGACACAGTCTCTGCTTTTATCCTTGAGCGGCAAACGGGGCTCGAACCCGCGACCCTGAGCTTGGGAAGCTCATGCTCTGCCAACTGAGCTACTGCCGCATCGTTTTGCGTTGCAAAGGTAACACTTTTTTGTGAATCAAAAATAAGGGAAGAGGATTTTTTTGTCCTCTCTGTCCTCTTCCCTTATCAGATTAACTTTCTTAGCTTACCTAATTTGCCATCTTTACATAATTAAGATGAGTAAGCAGTATTATACAGCGTTGTAGCTCTTTGTCAGGCAGATCTGTCGCGCAGATTATTTCTATTGTTCGTTGAGCATAGCTTTGATATGTTCCACATCTGCCTTCCGCTCTTCCGGAATCACCTTCAGGCGTTCATATTCGGCAAAATCGCCCAAGAAACTATCTTTTAACTCGGCTTTATATTGACGGTAGATTTTTTCAGCTTCCTCAACCTTTCCCTGAAATAGTAATGCCGCCGCTAAATTTGTGTTGATAATGTTAAAGCTCGGTGCTACTGTCAATGCTTCTAACGCATATTGTTCACCATCTTTAAATAGACCCAAAAGAATTGAATAATAAGATTGACTTATTATTAAATGCGTGAATACTTCTAAGAAATATGTAGATTTATTAATCAAATTTTCTTTTAGTTTTGGTAGTAGTATAGAATTGAGCTTATGTCCTTCTCTATAATTGTTGGAGATTGCGTATATTGTTGCAAGATGAAATTGCACATCTAATACAGATGTTTCATAAGCTTTGGAATTTTCTTTAGCCAGACGCTCAAATGTTGTTAAAGCGGTTTTAAGCAAAGTTTCGCTTTTGTCATATTGTCGCGTCTGTATATAAAGATTTGCCAAATTCATTTGAGCCGTTGCTATTTGTGATTCATCAGCTTTATAAACTTCAGGATATTTTTCGATGATATTATCATATGAACGCAAAGCAGCGTTGTACATTTCTTCACTCTCCACAAAGCGTCTCATATCGGAGTATAAATTAGCAAGATTTATTCGTGTCGATGCTAAATATCGAGTATAAACTGCAGGATATAATTTATAGAGAAGCTCGTAAGTTTGTAATGATATTTTATAAAGTGATTCACTCTCTGTGAACTTTTTAAGGTCTTTATATAAATTTGCAAGAGAGATACGTGTTTGTGCTAAATTATGTTCAAATACCTTGGGGTTTTCTCGGTGCATTGCTCATAGTTATGTAAGGCTGATTTGAGCATTGTTTCACTATCCGGATACCGTTTTGTCTGTAAATATAAAATTCCTAAGTTCAATTGAATATCGGCTAATGATGAAACATAAGCTTCGGGATTATCTTTAACGAGCCGTTCATAGATTGCTAATGCGGATTTGAACATATTTTCCGCCTCCTCATATTGACTAAACGTAATATTTATACTTGCAAGATTATTTAGAGATTTAGCTACATAAGGATCATAACTTTCTGGATTATCTTTGGCGAGCTGTTGATAGATTTCTAAAGTAGCTTTGTTAAGAGCCTCACTTTCTGCAAAACGATTAAGTTCGGAATATAAATATGCCAGATTGTGTTGGCTCATTGCTATTTCATTCTTATAAGTTCCAGGTGTTTCATTCTCAAGTTTTTGAAAGAATTCTAATACTTTCTTGAAAAGTATTTCACTTTCTTCAAAATGTTTAATTGTGGTATATAAATACGCAAGATTCATCTGTGTCAGAGCAATTTCATTTTTATAAGTACCGGGCGTTTTATTTGCAAGAAGTTCGTATATTTTCAACGCTTCTTTGAACATCGTCTCGCTTTCTTTATATTGTTGGTTTTTATCATATATAATTCCGAGGTTCTTGTAAACAAAGGCAAGATCTGAAGATTTTATGCAAGATTCCTTGTTTGTCAAAAGCTCCTTGCATTTCTGATAATACTTTTCAGCTTCTGTAAAGTCGTATTGTTTATAACAAAAGTTAGCGTATTCTTCCATCGCTTCGTAGGAGCCTAAGGTGTCGGCGAGCTCTTTGAGGAGGGCGCCGGCTTTTTATCAGTCGTTGTTGAGCTTATAGGTGGAAATCTGGGCTTTGAGGCTTCGAGTGTAGGTTTCGATGTCTTTGTCGGCAAGCATCTCGGCTGAATCAGCCAGCTGACGCATATCTTGGGCCTGGGCTTTTACTCGCAGGGCTTCTTTGAGTTTGCTCATATAATTGCCTTTCTCGAACAGGCGCAACGATTCTTCCAACTCACCTTTGTTGAAGAGTTCTATAGCTCGTTGATCCAGCGTGTCGACCTCGCTCTCGTCTATGCGGGCAAACAAATCAGCATATTCATCCATGTGCTTGAGAGCATTCTGATACTCTTTTTCTAATGAATCGAGCTTATCGTAATACTCTTCTATCTTGATGCTTTGATTTTCGTTGATTTTGTTGAGCTTGGCCAGCTCTTTGTTGTATTTCTCTTTGGCACGGCGTTCGCCTATGCTTATCAGATGTTTCTTTTGACGCTGGAACTCGTTTGCATCGCATAGAATGAGACGCAGCGGGTCCTTGCGCACGCTCCATTCGTCCACAGCCTGCTGATTGAAGACCATCATGCCTTGTTTGGTTACGCGAACCTTGCCTATGCGCGAACCCATGCTCAGATTGTTGAGCGATAGCTTAAAGACACCGTTCTCGTTGCTGAGTACACCATTGGCTGAGGTGTTCGGTTTTAAATAAACTTGGCCTATCGGGGTGCGCGGTTTCTTGCCGTTATAACGGTAGACAACACCTTTCTGGGTTGTCTGTGCATCGGCGAACATGGCTGTCAAAACAGCAAAGATGATGATAAAGAGAGCTTGACGTTTCATAAAGTTAGGATTTTAAGTAGGGTGAGTTTTTGTGGATTTATTTGGTTAATATCACGGTGCTTTCCGTGGTTGGCATAGTGAGTTTATTGTCTTCCAATTCTCTTTCGCTTTCTATGGTATAGACAACATTCTGACGTGCTAAAGGAATGAACACCGACACTTTGCCGTCGGCATCTGATGTTACTGTCTGCCCGGCTATGGTGAGGCGTGTGTTTCCAACGCCTTGTTCGGTACTCAGATTCCACAGGCGGAAGGAGACGTCGCCGTAGCGGTGTGGATTGCGGCGGATATTGATGATGTTTTGGTTCGAAAGTACCAATGTGGTGTCTAACGGCTCCCAGTCGTTGCAGGCAAAGGTTATCCGTGCTTTTTTGCCTATTGCGCGGTGAGGGATATTGGGGAAGAAGCCTTTGTCGTCAAGGCTTTTCAGGGTATCGGCCTTTGTCTCGTTGTCTATGGTGAGCGTAACCACGGCATCGTGCAGTGGGGGCAGCTGGCTGTTGTGAACAGTGGCTTCTTTCAGTTTCACACTCACGTCAACAGGGCGCGTCATCAGCCATAATGCCACAAAGGCGGCGAGAATGACAAGGATGCCAGCAACGCTTAATATCAGTCGTTGTATCAGCTGCCGACGATGTCGGCGCCAGATGCTGTCAAACTCCACGTTGAGCAGCTTGGAGATGAGCTGTACGTATGCGCGCTGACGGTTCAGCCACGGCCACCGATAAATCTTTTCGTGTATGTTGGCGCCGAGAATTTCGGGCAGTTGCAGCTCTTTTAGCTTGGCATTGAAACATTCCGTGGCCGGGTCTCCGCTGTTCGGTTCTCCGTCAATTATAAACAGATGGATGTTGTCGTCTCTGCCCAAAGAGTGGAAATAATCTATCTCTTCTCCCACCCATTTAGACTGTGCCGAGTTTGGTGAGCAGATAACTATGAGATTGCGCGATTGGTGCAGCCGGCTCTTCAGCTCGTCGGTCAGCTTACCCGGCTGAATGTCGTTGGGGGCGAAGAAGACCGGGTCAATGGGTTTGCGCTTCCATCCGCGTTGACTGCACAACGTGGCAGGCATGCGGTAATGCTCTAACTTGTGCTGAAGCCGTTTGCCCCAAGCCGTGTCTTTGGAGTTATAGCTTATAAAAGCATAATATTTGAATGTGGATTTTTCCGGCATAGCTTCAGGGCAAATTTGTGGATATGAGAGCAGTTATGAGGGGAGAATTAAGAGGGGAGAAGTGAAAAGAAAAATGGGGTTATGTGGTTAGTTTTATCGTAGGAGTTCTTTTTCAATCCATTCAATGGATTCACAGAGGTCGCGGTCCACGGTCATGCGGTTGGCAATGGTTCTTATGCCGTGGAGCACGGTGGAGTGCTTACGCCGCAGCCGGTCGCCTATGGCCGTCTGCGACAGCTGTAAGTGCTTGTTTGCCAGATACATAATCACCTGCCGGGCATCGGCAATGTCGCGCACCTTGCTCTTTGAGAAGATTACGTCGGGGTTGATGCGGAAGCTCTCGGCGGTACATTCCACAATCATGTCGAAGTTGATGCTCTTGGCTCGCGGCCGTATCATCTTGCGGGCCTCCTGCAGAGCGAGTTCGGCCGTGATGGGCACCGACAGGGTTATGGCGCGCAACGTCAGCGCCGCTACCACGCCTTCCAGCTCGCGCACCGACCCGGTGATGTTTTCGGCTATGATGTTGATGATATTCTCTGGCAGCTCCAATCCGCCGGCGGCCGCTTTGTGGCGCAGAATGGTGCGCCGCAGCTCCAAATCAGGCTTCGACAGCATTTCCGTACTGCCCCATTTGAAACGGTCGATGAGGCGGTCGGTGATGCCTTCAAGCTCTGCCGGCGGACGGTCGCACGTGAAGATGAGCTTGCGGTTGGAGCCGTGCAGATAGTTGAAAATGGGGAAGAGGGTATCCATGGTGCCCTTCTTGCCGCTCAGCTCCTGCATATCGTCAATCAGCAGCACATCAATGCTTTGATAGAAGTTGATGAAGTCGGGCACTTTGCCCTGCTGAGCCGCCACCTGATACTGATTCTGGAAATTTCGCATGCTCACAAACAGCACCCTCGCTTCCGGATGCCGCATTTTTATGGCTATGGCAATGGCCTGGATGAGGTGAGTCTTGCCAACACCCACCGGTCCGTAGAGGAAGAACGGATTGAAGTCGTTGCGCTCGGGCTTGTCGGCAATGGCGCGGGCTATGGTGTAGGGCAACCGGTTGCTCTCGCCAACACAGTAATTGGCAAACGTATAGGCCGGATTCAGCCCCGACGTCTCCTCAAAATCCGTACCAGCCGGCGCAGGGGCATCCTTGCGGGCGCGAGCGGCGCTTCCCGTGCCCGCTACCACTAAGTTTCCCGCCTCGTCATCCTGCACAATGCCCACACTCCAATAGATATCCGTTTCCTGGCCGAAAGCCTTGTCGAGAGCCTGGCTGAACGGCTCCCAGAAGCGATATTCATATTGCTCGCGTACGTAGATGGAAGGGATGGCAAGCGTCAGCTTGTTATCTTCGAGCGACACCGGATACGTTTCAGAAAACCAGTTGTTGTAAAGCTCCGTGCCTATCGAGGCGCGGATTAGACGCTGAAACAACTCCCATTTCTGCTGCAGATCTGGCGATACTGTGGGGCGGCCGTTATTCATTTCTTTTTAAGAGCGTGCTTACTTTTCTTCCTTATACTAATCCACACACTCTTAAAGAAGCTTGATGGAAATGTAGCGTTTGGGGTTTTTCTTAATGTCGAGAATCAGCGAATCCACACTGGCGCTCACCTTGCAGAGATTGTTGTAGAGCTGCGGGTCGTTCATCAGCAGACCCAACGTAGATTTCTCATTGTTGAGCGTATTGGAGAACGCTATCAGCCTTTCGGTCAGTTCATTGACGTTCTGCACCGACTTGTCGAGCGGCAGGTCGCGCAGCGTGCCCGAAAGGTGAGTGAGGTCGCCCGTTATGGTGTCGAGATTATTGGCGATATTGTTGATGCGGCCGTACATGGCCGGTGTGTAACTGTCAATCTTGCCTAAAGTGGAATTGAGAAGCACCGTGCCGTGATAGAGATTGTTCGTTACGCCCTCAATATGCCCTAACGACGAGTAGATGGACGGGTGGGAGGTGAGCGTGTTGAGGTTGAACATCAGCGTATCTACGCGCGGCAGAATGCTGTTTACGGTGGGCAGAATCTGGTCGCTGACGGTGCTCATGAGGTCGGGAGCCGTCATTGGCGGCACTTCGCCACCCTTTTCTATCATCGTTGTGGAGGAGCCTAAATGCAGCGCAATGCTGGCGCCGGAAAGCAGACTCTGCGAGATTTCCGCTTTGGTGCCCTGAGGCAGATGCAGTTTCGGATCCAGAGCCAGCAACACTTTTATCTTGCCCGGATGCTCGTAGTTGAACTCTATGTCGCGCACCTGGCCAACCTTGTAGCCGTCGATAGTTACCGGAGCCGCCACTTCAAGGCCGTCAACGCGGTCGTAATTCACGTAATAGAAGTTCACCGGCTTGAACAGATTGATACCCTTCAGATAGTCGATACCGAAGAAGAGTATCGCTAATGCTACCAGTACTGAGGCCCCGATTATCACCTCTTTGTTGATAAACTTTTTCTTCATAACAGATATGACGGCTGTGGCGTTGTTGTGCTTATGGTTTTAGTTTTTTTGTCAATGAGTCTTATTCAAACGGGCCCTTTTGGCTTTGTGGCTTACGGCTGAAGCGTTAGCCTGAGCTTGTGAAGGCTGAGGGAGCTTCTCCTGATTCTTTGCTTTCTTCTCCTTCTTGGGCTCTGCCTTGGCCTGTACCTTTACGGCCTTCGGCGCCTCGGCTTTTGCCGGATCTTTGGGCTGAGTCTTTTTCTCTGCCTTGGCCTGAACCTTTTTCTCTGCCTTGGCCTGAACCTTGACATCCGTTTGGAAAGCCCTCTTTATTTCAGCATCAGTCTGAGATTCTTTGCGGCTTGCTTTGGCCTCTACTTTCTCAGTGCCCTTTGTCTGACCTGTCTGACCAGTCTGACTTGTCTGACCAGTCCGACCAGTCCGACCAGTCTGACTCGTCTGACTCGTCTGAGCTGTCTGACCAGTCTGAGCTGTGGCGGCAGCCTGCGACGGCATTACTATCACCGCCTTCTGTCCGCGGCGTTTGTTGCTCTTTGCCTTCTTTGCCGAGGCGCTCTGATTCTCCTTATTCCGCTTCTGTTTGTCGGCCTTGGCCGACTTATTCTTACCCTTCTTGTCGGGCTTGGAGGACTTCTCCGCAGTCATTTCCGCAGTGTTTGCCGATGCTGTGGTGCGGGGCTTCTGAGCGTTCTTTGCCGACAGCGCTTCCGGCTCGGCGTGAGTGCGCACATTCATCTCTTTCTGCTCGCGTATCAGCGATGCCGAAGCGGCTCGCGCTGCTGCCGACCGGCGTCTGGAGCCTGCCACGCGGCGAGTGGAGGTCTTGCCGCCTGTCGACGCCGTTACCTTGCGTTCGGGCGACACACTGCTGCCTATGATGGCAAATCCATCGCTCACGTAGGTCTGTCCGTCGGCAATGTTTATCTCCTCGTCCTCAGCTTCCGGGGTCGCCTTAGGCTCACGGGCCAAAGCAAGCTCCTGAGTGTAATATGTGCGTATGGAGTTGAAAAGAGCCTTGGCTATGCGGTTCTGACCCGTTTCGGATGCCAGATATTTGGCTGAATTGGGATTGCAGATAAAGTCCATTTCCACAAGTACCGCCGGCATGGAGGTGGCCCATAACACCCAAAACGGCTCTTGCGTAACACCTCGGGTGCGCCGTCCTGCCACCGTCTTCAGCTGCTTCTGAATCTCCTGCGCAAGGTCAAGACTCCTTTCCTGCTGGCGTTTCTGAATCATCTCGAAGATGATGTAGCTCTCGTCGCTGTCGGGGTCGAAGCCCTGATAATTCTCCGCATACCCCTTCTCAAGCTTAATTACTGAATTTTCGCGCTTTACCACATCGGCATTCTTGCGGTCCTTGCTCTGTCCCAATACATGCACCGACGAGCCGGCAAGACTGATGCGACGCGGATTGGCAGCATCGGCCGAATTCACATGAAGCGAGATAAAGAGATTGGCGTTGGCTTTATTTGCTTTCTCCGCACGTTCCTGCAGAGTCAGATATTCATCCTTGTCGCGCGTATATATTACCTTTACGTCTTTCAGATTCTTTTTCAGGAACTCGCCGAGCTTCAGCGCCACCCCGAGGTTCACATCCTTTTCCTTCACGCCATTGTCTTGCGCGCCGGGGTCTTTGCCGCCATGACCGGCGTCAATCACCACCACGAACTTCTGTTTGCTCTGCCTGGCGGCCATGGCGCCGGGCACACCGGCCACTATCACCATGACTGCTGCTATAATGCTATAAAGTAATATGTTGAGAGTGTTGTTCTTCATTTTTATGGGAGATATGGACTGCAAAGTTAATAAAATTTTTGCCTCAGTGCAAACACCGTTTCCGCAAACGGAGCAAGTTAATGCCGATGCATAAAATTGGCGGATTGACACCATTAAGAGTCAATCCGCCATAAACTTCAGACGAATATCTTTCGTTAACTGCTACTGAGGACTTGCAACCTTACAGTTTGCAATCCTTTGTTACCAACTCTTCTCCGTTGGCGAATGTCATTTTCAGGTCGAATTTATTACCCGGTTTCATCTGATTAAAAATCAGGTGATTGACCATGGCATAGCCATTGGCGGGCTGCCACTGAGGCATCTTAACGTAGGGGATACGCCCCCAGGCTAACTCTGCAAGTGCTTCTAAATAGCCACTTTTGATGTATTCTGTGGCATTTACAGGGCGCAGAAGGAACATCTCTGATATATCAGCACCTTTTGGATAATCATTCCCCCATGAGTCATCGGCGGCTATAGCCTTTATCGATACTAATGGATTGCCTAAGAAAATTCGGGCATTTTTTTGCCACCTTTCCTTGGCATTCCAAGTACATGCCGTGTCGCCGTACAGACGCGAAATTCTGTCGAAAGCCTCTGAGTCAGATTCCGGAGTGATTTGCTGTCCGGAGAACTCAATCCATATCTCGATGTACTTTGTGCCGTCGGGATATATGACGCTATCCGAAAAAAACTTTAATGACGCCGGCATCACGTATGAGTCGGCTAACGTGTATTTCTGCTTCGTCGGTTCGGGTTTTGGCTTTGGCTCGTCATTGTCGCTGCACGCTGCTATTGACAGTGCGGCAAGAAGCGCCAGCGCTATGGCTACTTTTGTTTTCATGTCTCACTTCTTTTTAGGTTGTATGTTGATTATGGCATTCAGAACATACGAATAGTTGTCTGTCCCACCCATTGGGAAACCATCTTCATCTGGAATGTAGTCTTCAGATGCTAAATCAAAAACGCCACTGAGATAATATCCGTCATACATGCCGCCCCAACCCCAGTTGCAAAGCACATAATCATTTACAGTTTGCTTGCTTGAGAGTACTTGTATGCTTGTAGGGGTATTGATTCTCTGTTCCTCTAACCACTCTATTTGCATATATCCATGCAAAAGCCAAAAATGACTTTTTACCCCAAAGAAGCCATAATCGGTTTGTCCAGAGACGATTACAGGTCTGCCGGCAAGTAGTTCTCCGATTATGTCTATATCTTTGTAGTTTTTCCCCCAAGATGAGGTCGAGCCATCCTCGTTTTTGCGAGATTCTTCCGGGTATACAGCCTCATAATTACACTTGGTAAATATATCGATTAAATTCGGTATAATGGCTCCGGTTCCTCCAGACAAATTATACATAAAATTCCCTATGTCCTCTCTGCCGATAACTTCCATGAAGCGGGCTATTTGTTTGATGGCTTCGTCTGAAGGTTCGTATTCAGTCATGGCCTGCCAGTCAAAAGTATAACCTTGAAAGTTTGTAGGCTGACCGTAGACAGACATGGCTTGTGCTACAGCAACTCCTCCACAACCAACCGGGGCATTGGTGCCATTGACAATTGGAGTGTATTGATTATAGGGGTAATTTTGATGCCATTTTACATCACAAAGAGGGGTGGTTTTTACGTTTGTTTTATGAAATTTTTTGGTGTACACCACGCCATCGGGTATATCGGCAGTATCTGGTTCTTCGATCCAGTCGCCGTAGTTCCTCAGTCCTTGTGCGAAAGATCTCAAACCGTTGTTTGGAAGATTCTGAAGGTCTAAATTCCCCTTGTCGGAAATTGCGAGTACCTGAGGCAGCCGTGGTGAGGCTGACATTATAGCGAAGCCTTGATTGTCTTCGTAATTGAAGACATAGAAGAGAGGTTCTTCGTTGGACCTCGTCAGTGGCTGTAGTGACGGTCCATACGTATTGCAAGATGCAATTTTAACATCTTTGCCTCGGGTTTGAGGGAAGAATTCGCCTCTTACTTTCTCCAGGGTCTCTTGCGCTTGTTTGCGCGTAATGAGTCCTTCTTTCTCGTGACAGCCGTCTATGGGTATTAACGGCTCTTCTTGACTGCACGCACTGAGCAACAGCAGTACGGCGAAGATGAACAAAATTTTTTTCATGAAGTTTGTTGGTTGGTTTTGGTGAATTTGGGTTTTGTTGTTTGTTGGAGGATTATTATGTATTAACCATTATGGGATTGTTTCCAATCTTATGTATTTTCGTCTATTCCCTTGTTGCGAAATGACGAATTATTTAAGGTATTTGGATAGTCTCATTTTTCTGATTTTGAATTTGAAACTAATCTTCGATGCAAAGTTAAACATAAAAGATGATGTGTGCAAATATTTTTTTATGTTTTACAACATGTTTGTTGAACACGGATGTTTTTTTATCAGATTTTATATGGTAATTTAAATTTTGTTCTTCCTGAATTTTGAGTTATGAGTAATATAGAATTAAATGGAAGAATTTGAATTTTGGTTTCTGATTCAAAGTTAAAAATAAATTTTCAATAATGCAAATTTTTTTAAGCACGATGGATGTGCTTTGGGGAATATTATAAAAATGGCGGATTGACACATTTCTGAGTCAATCCGCCGGGTGCTTTCGTTAGAGATTTTTCCGGGACGCGACATTAGAAGACTCAATCAGTCCCTGGTTTCAGGTTGCATTTCTATAGTTTGCAATCCTTGACATTCAATTCTTTGCCGTTGGCAAATTGCATTTTTAGGTCGAATTTTTGGCCGCTGTGGTTTGGATATATATCAATACTTCGGTAAATTTTTAAAGTTATCGGCACAAGCGGTTGCCTAATCCGCTG
>OHAJ01001825.1_pt1 | contig 15238 bp, 9 predicted proteins | sample 1577101 | NCBI WGS metagenome assembly OHAJ01 (sample SAMEA3541531, study PRJEB24748) | human gut metagenome | biome: human gut; feature: human-associated habitat; material: faeces | place: China | collected 2012
ATACCCAGCATATAGCGGGCATGGACACGGCGAGCCTGCATAGGCGGTCCCCCATGACGCCCACGCTGCGCATGTTGGTCAGAGCTGCGTAATACTGATTGATTTCCTTGTCGAGGCCGGCCTTGGCGATTTCCTCGCGCCAGATGGCGTCGGCATCCTGCACAATGGAAACCTTTTCGGCACCCCTTCCTCAAACGCGCTTTGGCGGGAGGATGGGAAGCCGCGGCAAGACGACGGCTTTCCTTGTGGCGAAGGTCTCCCGGAAAGGCGAAGAAGACACTGTGAGGATGGCATGTCCCCGCAGGCTCCTTGCCCATGGACACGGCTCCGGAACAACGAAAAAGCCCCGGCAATGCCGGGGCTTTTTTACGTCCGTATGGTCGGGCCTTCCCGCCGGCCAGCGTTTTCTGCGCCGCCGTCGCGGCCCTGTCCGGGAGTCTGTTGCGGTCGGAAGCGGCCATCACAGGGCAGCTCGCCTCCCCACCGGGAACGGCGCTCTGCCGCCCGTCTAATACCCGCAGGCCAGACCGTCGCCGCGCGGGTCCGTCCCGCCCTGGAGCACGCCGGTCTGCGGATCGATGCGGATGGCGCCCGCATGGCCCATGGTATCGGTATAATCCTCCACCCGGCGCACGGGGTGCCCGCGCCGGGCCAGCTCGTCGACCACGTCGGCGGGGATACGGCCTTCCAGCTTGAGGTCGTTGCTGGACTTGCCCCAGGTGCGGCCGTACAGCCAGCGGGGCGCGTCAATGGCCTCCTGCGGGGTCATGCCGTAATCCAGCACGCGGGTGGCGATGGCGGCCTGCGTCTGGGGCTGGCCTTCGCCGCCCATGGTGCCGTAGACCAGGAAGGGCTTGCCGTCCCTGAGCAGCATGGCCGGATTCAGGGTGTGGAAGGTGCGCTTGCCGGGTTCGAGACGGTTGACGTGTGCGGGGTCGAGGGAGAAGAAGCTACCCCGGTTCTGGAGCAGCACGCCCGTGCCCCGGGGCACGATGCCGGAACCGAAGTCATGGTAGATGCTCTGGATCAGGGAGACGGCATTGCCCTGACCATCCACCACGCCCAGCCAGATGGTGTCGCCCTTGGGATCCAGCGGCGCAAGGTTGGTGGCGGCCCTGTCCATGCGGATGCGGGCGGCCTGCCGCTTGCCGTGCCCGTCCGAGAGCAGGCGCTCCAGCGGGATGTCCACGAAGGCCGGGTCGGAAAGGTAGGTATCGCGGTCGAGGAAGGCCTCCTTGGTGGCCTCGATGATGAGATGGCAGTAGTCCGCGCTGCCTTCCCGTATCTGCGACAGGTCGAAATTGTTGAGGATGTTCAGGATCTCCAGCGAGGCCATGCCCTGGGTGTTGGGCGGCAGGTTCCAGGCCCGGCAGTCACGGTACGGCACGGAGATGGGCTCCACCCAATCGGCCGTATGCCGGGCAAAGTCCCGTGCGGTGAGCAGACCGCCGTTCTCTTCCAGATCCGCCGCTATGGCCGCGGCGATGGAGCCCTTGTAGAACTCGTCCGCGCCCTTGTCCGCCAGCAGGGCCAGCGTGGCCGCCAGATCGGGCAGGCGCATGACCTCGCCCAGCCTGTACGGCTTGCCTTCCCTGAGATAGGTGGCCGCAAAGCCCGGGTAACGTTGCAGGTCACGGAATTCCTGATCTGTAGGATCGGTGTCCACCTCACTCCAGTAAGCCAGCGACGTGCTGACGGGAAAGCCCCGCTCGGCCAGCTCGCGCGCCGTGTCCAGCAGGGAGGCGAAGGAAAGCTGCGAACCCAGGGCCGACCGGCTGTACTTCCAGGCCTCGTCCCAGCCCGAGACCACGCCGGGCACGGTATTGGCGGCCAGATAGCCGCGCGCCGGGACCTTGCTCAGCCCCCGGCTGCGGTAAAAATCGATGCTGGCCTTTTCCCCTGCGCGGCCGCTGGCATTGAGGCCCTTCATCGTGCCCGTGCGGGCGTCATAGATGAGCCAGAAATTGTCGCCGCCCAGCGTGCACATCTGCGGATAGACCACGGCCAGGGTGGCGGCCGTGGCCACAGCCGCGTCGATGGCCGTGCCGCCGCGCCGCAGGATGTCCAGTCCGGCCTGGCTGGCCAGATAGTGCGGCGACGTGACCATGCCGTTGCAGCTCATGGGATTCTGTCTCTGGGAAGGTGTCATGGGCGCGCTCCCTTCCCTGCGTGCTGTCGTGGTGGCGGCAGCGCTGCTCCGCGCGGCCGGGATGGCCGCCAGCGAGGCCGCGGCCAGCGCCGAATACAGGAACTTTCGTCTTTCCATCGTGCATCCTCTGGTCTGCCCGACGCCTTTGCCGGATGGCGGCGTCCGGGATGCCGGGCATGATGCAGAAGGCATGCCGTAACGATTTTTCCTGTTATCCCAAGCGATTGATGAAACAGACAGCAGCAGGGGCCTGTTGTTTTTCGACCCGGATGTGGAAAACAGCATTTTCCCACATGCCCTGCCGACGACGGCAGGGGTTCCATCAAAAAAATCATCCTGTACATACAGGAGCTTATCAAAAATATTCCCAAATGTAGAAAAAATCAGGGCAGCTGCGCACCGCACGGGGGCAGGCCCCTGTCCCGCAGGCCTGCGGCGCCTTTCCCGGCCGCCGCAGCGGCATCTGCCACATGGTCACTTTTCACCAACGGCCCGCCAGAGACTGCCCCCCGCATGGCTTCAGGAAAAAGTCCTGTATCCTCGAAAGGTTCCACCCCCAAGCTGATGCGCTGGAGAAGGATAGGCCGGAAGAAGGAACGTCCCCCGCGCTCGGGCCAGCGCCCGAACGCTCCCGCAAGTCCCTGCCTGTGATGACGAAGGGGTACAGGCGGCGATAGCGGAGATGAAGGGCCCCTTCTCCCCCAAAAACATCGCGGACGGGCCTAGCCGGCCAGCTCCCGGCAGACCTTTTCCAGCCAGCGCACGCCGGGCCAGAGCACGGCTTCGTCGAAATCGAAGCCCGGCTGATGATGCCCGGCCGCCAGAGCGGCCCCCAGGAAGGCATAGGCCGCCAGTCCGCCCTCTGCCTGTACGGCCCGCATCAGGGTCGTGGCGTCATCGCTGGCGCCCATGTCGCCCTGCTCACGGATCCGGGGCAGCGGGAAACAGCCTCCGCCCCGGGCATCGGGCGGTAACTCCCGGGCACAGCGGGCCAGCAGGCCTGCGAAGGCCGCATCGCTCGCCGCCGAAGGTGCACCGCCCACCACGTCGAGCCGCCATTCCAGCCCGTGCATGACGGCCGCGCCTGCGATGACGTCCCGGGCACGGCGCAGCATGTCGTCGTTGACCTCGCTGTTGTTGCCGCGCGTCTCGCAAGCCATGAAGGCCGAGGCGGGCACGGTGTTGCGGCTGCTGCCGCCTTCCAGGCGTCCCACGCAGATACGGCTGGTGCCGTGGCCATGACGCGGCAGGGCATGCAGGCCCAGCAGGGCCGATGCCGCGCCCTTGAGGGCATCCCGGCCCTGTTCGGGAGCCGCGCCCGCATGGGCCGCGCGGCCCGTGAAGCGGACATCGAATTTGCTGGTGGCCAGAAAGGCGCCCACACCGGTGACCAGATCGCCGCTGCGCGGGGCCCCCAGACCGATATGTACGGCCAGAAAATGCCGCGCCCCCGCCACATGGGAGACCATGGACGCCGCGCCGCGCACGCCTTCTTCGGCAGGCTGGAACAGCAGGCGCACACGCTGCCGCAGGGGGGCAGCGTCCGGCGCCGTCAGCAGGGCCGCCAGCCCCAGGCCCAGGGCCATATGGCCGTCATGGGCACAGGCATGGCACAGGCCCTCATGCCGCGAGACGAAGCCCTCGCGCACGGGCCGGTGGGAGGCCTCCTGCGCTTCCATGAGCGGCAGGGCGTCCATGTCGCAGCGCAGCACCAGCGCCAGCGGCGCGTCCGCCGGGCCCACATCGGCCACAAGGCCCGTGGTCCGGCCCATGCGCTCCAGCCAGTACGGTTCCAGCCCTTCCGCCAGCGCCCGCTGCCGGGCCCGGGCTTCGACCTCGGGCGCGGGCAGGCCCATACGCACGGCGGGGTCGATGACCTCCTGCCCCACACGCGGGGCAAGGCCCATATCTGCCAGCTGCCGGGCCACGAAACCCGTGGTCCAGAATTCCGTCCAGCCTTCTTCCGGGTGCCGGTGCAGCTCCCGCCGCCATTGGATGATCTTTTCCGCCGTCTCCATGTCACTGCCTGAAATCCACGGGCACGCGCACGCGCTGCCCGGCCTTGTTGGTGAAAAGCAACCAGCCGTGTTCCAGCCCGAACAGATAGAGCCGCCGCGTCAGGTCCACGTCCTTGCGGCAGTAGGCGGCGATGTCGTCCAGCCGCCCTTCCTGCCACCAGCGCAGAGCCTGCAGGCCGTCGGCGCTCTTGGGCTCGTCCAGGGTCGCCTGCCCCAGATTGTCCAGGGACACACGGTATTTGAGACTGTCCTGCACCCGGCGCAAGAGGTCAAGGCCCGGCAGGGCCCGCAGGTCGAAGGGCGCGAAGGCCGAGAGCACCGCGTAGTCGAAGCGGAAGGAATTGAAGCCCACCACCAGCTGCGCGGCCCGCATGCGGGCAAAGAGCTCCGGCAGGGCCTCCTGCGTATAGGTGAAGAAATCGTCGGCCCGGCTGTCATAGGCCACGGCGATGCTCACGCCCATGCGGTCGGCCCTGTTCCAGCCGCCCACCTCGGCGGCGCTGCGCCGGGTCTCCACGTCGAAGACCAGATAATGTTCCGGCGGCCTGCCCACCGCACCTACACCGGGCTCGGGACGGACACGGGCCTTGCCCGCATCACCGGCAGCTACGGCGGGGACCATGAGCTCCGGCCTTTGCATGGACGACAGGAGGGCTGCTGCCGTGGCCCCGCCGGTCTTCCGTCCTGCCGCCGGGGATGACGGACGCGGGAGGGCCACCTGTTTGCCGGAAGGCTCCCCGGCTGCGGCGGACGGCCCATCCTGCGGGCTGCTGCCGGTCACGAAGACCTCTCCTCCGCTGCCTTCGAGACACGCCTCCCGCGAAGAGACGTCTTCCGTGGTCACAGTCCCGCCCTTCTTCACGTCTCCAGCGGCGCTTGTCCGGGCTCCTTGTCCAGCCTGCCCGGCCCAGGCCGCCATGATGGCCGCCATGTCCGGCACGGGCGACGGCACCGGGGCCGCAGGCTTGTCCACGGGCCGGGGCGGCAGCAGTTCCGGCGGCGGGCTGATGCGCAGGGCGGCGCACAGGGCCTCGCCTTCGGCATCCGCACCGGGCGCCAGCAGGTCACGGATCAGACGCAGGGCCCCGGCCTTGCTGATGGGCCGGTTGCCCGAGCCGCACTTGGGCGAATGCACGCAGGAGGGACAGCCGTCCTCACAGGGGCAGGCTTCGATGACCGCCGCGCAGACCTCCAGCAGCTCGCGGGCATGGCCGAAGGCCTGACGTGTCAGGCCCGCGCCGCCGGGCAGGCCGTCATAGATGAAGACGCAGGCCAGGCCGGTCTGGGGATGGAGCGGGATGGAGATGCCGCCGAAGTCGTTGCGGTCGGCCATGACCAGCAGGGGCAGCATGCCGATGGCCGTATGCTCGCAGGCATGGATGGAGCCCATGAAGTGCACGAAATCCTCTTCCAGACGCTGGCGGCAGCTCTCGGGGATGACGTACCACAGGCCCTCGGTCTCGAAGATCTGCGGCGGCGCTTCCAGCGGCACGATGGTCAGCAGACGGTTGTCGCGCGTGCTGCGCTTCTCGTAGCCGGTGATGGTGTCGATGATGCGCAGCCGCCCCCGGCAGACCACGCCGCGCCCCAGGGGGCGGCGCTCCAGCTCTTCGAGGATGTCCGTGCTCTTGTGGCCGCGCACCCGCGTGAACCAGTCCACTTTGGCCTGACGGGCCCGCACCCGGCCTTCTGCCGGGTCCATCTCCTCGATGACATAGCTGCGGCCCCGATGCAGATAGACCGCGCCCACATGCGTCTCGCGCCAGGCCCGGAAGCCGTCCACGGAGCCGATGACCGTGCCCTCGCTGTCCTCGATGACGAAACTCCGGCCCGTCCCGCGCAGATCCACCAGCCGCTGCGGCCGCTTGCGGGCGGCCAGCCACTGGCTGCCGTCGGCGGAAAGCAGCAGGCGCCCCTGGCCCGCCAGGGCGCGCAGGGCCTCCTGCGCCGGGGCCGGGGCCAGCCAGGGATCACGGGCGGACAGGGGCAGCTCGGCGGCCGCGCATTCCAGATGCCGGGCCAGGATGACCTCGTTCCAGGGATTGACCACGGCCTTTTCCGCCGGACGGCTGAAAAAGTCTTCGGGATGGCTCATGAAATACTGGTCCAGCGCGTCCTCGCCCGCCACCAGCACCACGGCCGATTCCTGCTGCGCCCGGCCCACGCGCCCGCCCCGTTGCAGGGTGGACATGATGGTGCCCGGATAGCCCACCAGGATGCAGACATCCAGCCCGCCGATGTCGATGCCCAGTTCCAGGGCGCTGGTGCTGACCACGGCCAGCAGCTCGCCCGAAGCCATGCGGGCCTCGATCTGGCGGCGTTCCTCGGGCAGGAATCCCGCGCGATAGGCGGAGATGCGGCCCGCCCACGGCCCGGAAAGGCTCCCGGCCCACAGGCTGACCAGCTCGGTCATGCGGCGGGAACGGCAATAGACGATGGTGCGCAGCTTGCGCGCCAGCGCGGCCCGCAACAGATCGATGGCCGCCGTGGCCGGGCTCTGGTCGGGATCGAGAAAGACGTAATGCCGTGCGCCCTGCGGCGCGCCGGACTGGTCCACCACCACGGGCGGCTGGCGCCCGGGCAACAGATCGAGGCCGGAGAGCGACGCGGCCAGCTCGCCGGGATTGCCCACCGTGGCCGTGCAGAACATATAGGACGGCGTGGCGCCGTAATGGGCGGCCAGCCGGTTGAGGCGGCGGAACACGCCCGCCATGTGCGCGCCGAACACGCCGCGGTAGGTGTGGGCCTCGTCCACCACGATGTGGGACAGCCCGGCCAGGAAGGGGGCCCACTGCTCATGGTGCGGCAGCAGGGCCAGATGCAGCATCTCGGGATTGCTGATGAGCACCGTGGGCGGGTCGCGGCGGATCTTGCGCCGGAAATGATCGCTGGTGTCGCCGTCGTAGAGGGCGGCCGTGGGCCGGGCCTCCTCGGGCCAGCCGGAGACCAGGCGCTGCAGCCCGGCCAGCTGGTCCTGGGCCAGGGCCTTGAGCGGGAAAAGATAGAGGGCGCGGGCCTCGCTGTCACGCAGATGGCGTTCCAGCACCGGCAGGTTGTAGATCAGGCTCTTGCCGCTGGCCGTGGGCGTGGCCACCACCACGGAATGCCCGGCGCGGATGTGGTCCGTGGCCAGGGCCTGATGGCTGTAAAGGCCGCTCAGGCCGCGTTCCTCCAGCGTGCGCCGGATGGCCGCAGGCCAGGGCAGGCGGCTTTCCGCGTATACGGCCGCACGCGCGGGCTCGCAGCGGTGGTGCCGTACCTGCGGCCCCAGCTTGTCCGAAGCCAGCAAGGCCCGGACATATTCAGCGACGCCCATGACGGGCCTCCCTTGCGATCATGGCCCCGGCCGCCGCGCCATCTGCCGCCCAAAAACGGACATGGCGTGTCCCCCTCCGGGAAGACACGAAAGCCCCTCCGGGGCCCTCGGGCGCGGCTCCGGCAGGCCGTGTCCGGAACCATCCTCCGGTCAGGAAGAAAGGATGCTCCCGGCCAGCGCTCCGGGCCTTCTCCTGTCCGCAGCCTGTCCGTGCGGCTTCGGGACGGCAGGCATGGGGCCGTGCCTTTTGGAGCGGCCTTCCGGCCCTGCAGGGCCGCAGCGGCATCAGGCCGGGGAAGGAAACGGCAACAGGGAGGGGCGCCGCCCCTCCCCGCCATGATCTGTCTTGGGCAACCAAGGCTACTTGCTGTCCTTGAGGGCTTCACGGATGCGGCACACGCCGCACATGTCGCCGGACGAGGTGGGATAGCCGCAGCTGGTGCAGGGCGCCAGTTCCACGCCCTCCTCGGCCTCGCGGCGGGCGAACACCGGCCGGGCGCGGGCCAGGAAGCCCTGGTAGAAGTCCAGCTTGCGGCCGGGCATGGCCGCTTCCAGACGCTGCAGCAGGGCCTTGAGCGTGCTGAAGCTGGCGCCGGGGCTGTAGGGGCAAGGCGCGTAGTGATGCTCGATGCCCATGAGGAAGGCATAGTTGGCGGTCTCGAATTCCGACAGGCGCCACAGGGGCTTGACCTTGCGGGCAAAGCCGTCCTCGCCGTCCAGGCGCGGGCCCTGGTCCGAAAGATAGGCCGTGTCCCAGCGCAGGGTGTTGCTGAACAGGCGCGCCACCTCGTCGTCCAGGTTGTGGCCCGTGGCCAGGGCGTCGAAACCTTCGTCCAGGGCCACCTTGTTGAAGAAATGCCGCTTGATCTTGCCGCAGGCCGAGCAGACGGGACGGTTGAGGCGCTCCTTGACCAGCGGGATGGCCAGGCCTTCGGCGGCCAGTTCCTTGACCATGAGCTTCAGGCCGTGCTTGGCGCAGAAGCGTTCCACCACGCCGCGGGCCACGGGCGAGGATTCCGGGATGCCCAGGTCGATGTGCAGGCCGGTGACGTCATAGCCCTGCCGGGAAAGCTCCAGCATCAGGGCCAGCGAATCCTTGCCGCCCGAAAGGGCAACCAGGATGCGTTCGTCACGGGTGAAGAGCTTTTGGCCTTCGATGCCCTTTTCCACCTGACGGGCAAAGAACTTGAGGTAACAGTCGGGGCAGAAGGCGGCGTTGTGGCTGCGCAGGGCCACCACGGCCGTCGCCTTGCAGATCTTGCATTTCAATGGCGTCTTCCTTGGAAAGAGTGGATGCCCCGGCGTGCTCCGGCGGCATGTCTTGGCAAAAACAGGAAAAAAGCCCGCACGGGGCCTTTCCTGTATAAAAAACATCCCGCCCGCCGTCCAGACGACGGCCGGCGGGAGAAATATATGGGGGAGGGAATCCCTTTTGCTCGCGGCAAAAAGGGGTTCCCTCCCCCATCCCCCCTCCTTCCCCAAAACCCGCACATATTCAAGAAAAGCCAAATGTCCCGTGAAGGGATGGGTATTTCCCTGTATGGAGCGCTTCACCATGGGCATCTGACATGGAGGGGCTCTCTGGATAATGCGCGCTGGGGGAATGGGAGATTGAGGGAAGGGGGCCCCTTCCCTCAGCAAACGTTGATCGATGCTAGAACGGCGTGCCGGTGGCCAGCATGTGTTCCAGCAGGGCGTCACGCAGCCAGCGGGCCACGGGCCCGGGACGGCCGGCATCAGGGCCCTGGCCGATGGGACGGCCTTCGAAGTGGCTGATGCCCACGCACAGGCTGGCGCTGGTGAAGAGCAGCATCTCGCGGGCGGTGAAGATCTCTTCGCGGCGGATGGGACGTTCCACCACGGGCAGGCGCTGCGGCGCAATCCTGCGGGCGGCCAGCATGGAGGTGCCGGGCAGGATGCGGCGCCCTTCAGGACAGCACAGGCGGCCTTCGGCATCCACGATGCCCACATTGGCGATGGCGGCCTCGCCCAGATGGCCGTCCTCGTCAAAGGTCACGGCCACGTCCATGCCCCGCTGCCGGGCCTCGGCGGCCATGAAGACATTGGGCAGATAGTTGGTGCTCTTGATGCGGGCCAGATATTCCTGCTTGGGCGGGATGGCGCTGGCGAAGGCAGTGAGGCCCTTTTCGTAAAAGGCTTCCGTGGGCAACGCCTTGCGCAGGGCCACGATGTAGAGGCTGGACCGCGGGCATTCCTCGGGCGAGACGCCGAAACCGCCGGGCCCGCGACCCACCAGCACGCGGATGTCGCCATGATCGCTGCCCGAAGCGCGGGCCACGTCCAGGATGCGGGCGCGCAGCTCGTCCCACGAACAGGGCGGCAGCAGGGAAAGGGCGCGGCTGCCGTCGCGCAGGCGGGCCAGGTGTTCCTCAAGGGCGAATATGCGGCCCTCGCGGTAGCACAGGCTCTCGAACAGGGCATCGCCCCGGTGGCACATGTGGTCGTCCAGGGGCAGGAGCAGGCAGCGCGCGTCACGGCAGACGGCGTCCACACGCGCATCATAAAAGGCCAGGATCTTGTCGGCCCCGGGCCGGGGCGCGGCCATCAGGGCCGCCATCCAGGCATCGGCATCCAGAATCTTCATGGCATCCCCGCGAAAGGCCGTCCCGCGCGGGAGCGGCCTGTTGTAGTTGCTGATCGGGGCAGGGGCCCCTGCCGGCGGCTGCCGCCGGTGAAACGTCTTTTTCTAGCACGAACGGCAGCGGCGGGGAATACCTTGCCCCGCTGCCGGGGATCACGCCCGGGCCTGCGCGCCGCACGGCAAAAAGCAGGGGGAAGGACCTGCCCCGCCACGGCGGGACGGGCCCCTCCCCCTGTACTGTACTATCCCGTCGCTGCGGACTAGGACATGAAAACGTTCTTGTCGGGCACGCGCACCAGATCGCGCTTGAGCAGTTCCTCGGCGATCTGCACGGCATTGAGGGCCGCGCCCTTGCGCACGTTGTCGGCCACGATCCAGAGGTTCAGGCCGTTCTCGATGGTCTCGTCCTCGCGGATGCGGCCCACATAGGTCTCGTCGTCGCCCACGCAGTAGGCGGGCATGGGGTACATCTTTTCGCGCGGGTTGTCGAAGACGCGCACGCCGGGGGCCTGCGAGAGCAGGATGCGGCATTCCTTGGCGGTCATCTTCTTGTGGGTCTCGATGTTCACGGACTCAGCATGGCAGTAGAACACGGGCACGCGCACACAGGTGGCGGTCACCTTGACCGTGGGATCGTTGAAGATCTTCACGGTCTCGTTGACCATCTTCATCTCTTCCTTGGTGTAGTCGTTCTCCAGGAAGACGTCGATGTGCGGCAGCACGTTGAAGGCGATGCGGTACGGATAGACCTTGTTTTCGGGCTCGCGCATGTTGAACAGGTCGCGGGTCTGGCGTTCCAGTTCTTCCAGGCCCTTCTGGCCGGTACCGGACACGGCCTGATAGGTGGAGACCACGATGCGCTTGATGCCCACGGCGTCATGGATGGGCTTGAGGGCCACCAGCATCTGGATGGTGGAGCAGTTGGGGTTGGCGATGATGCCCTGATGGCCTTCCAGATGTTCGGGGTTCACTTCGGGAACGACCAGGGGGCAGCGGTCGTCCATGCGCCACTGGGAGGAGTTGTCCACCACCACGCAGCCGGCATGGGCGGCATGGGGAGCGAATTTTTCGGAAGTGCTGCCGCCGGCGGAGAAGATGGCGATGTCGATACCTTCAAAGACATCTTCCTTCAGTTCCTGCACCACCAGCTCGTCATCGCCGAAAGGCACCTTGGTCCCGGCGGAACGGGCCGAGGCGAAAGCACGCACTTCCGTGGCCGGGAACTGGCGATCGTGCAGGGTTTTCAGCATTTCACGGCCCACGGCGCCCGTGGCGCCCACAACGGCAACAGTCAACTTCTTGCTCATGCTCAATTCTCCATGCAGGGCAAATCAAAGGCTATACGGGGTCTGCAGCAGCATCATTCCGGCCCGGCCCCAAAAGAAACCTGACTATAGCGGGCATCATGGCAAAAGGGAAGACGTGACGGCACGTCTGTACTGACAATTTTCGTGTGAAAAATTACACAGTTATCCTGCAATGCTTTGGCCCTTCAGCGCCTTTTTTGCCTGTCGTGCGGCATGGGTCGGCGCAACACACTGAAATCGAAACGATTTTCCGTACCTTTCCCGCGCCGCCGCCGGGCCGGACATGCGGGACATGCCGCGGCGCGGACGCCCGCCCTCCGCGTCCCTGACGCAGTCTCCCCCAAAGGCACGGACGGGCCTCTTTGCCCGCGCTTTTCCCGGCTTGCGGCACAGGCAGAAAAAAACGCCTTCCGCCCGCTTCCGACGGGCCCGGAATGTTGACCGTTCCGGCACAAGCTCCTATACTTGCGCGATGACACAACCTAGCTCCTGCCTACTTACGGTGCTGGATCTGGTCCCCTTCGGCCAGACCGGCCAGGAAAGCCGCTTCTTCGCCCTGCGCCTCACCCGCCCCGACTGGCCGTCGTGGCGTCCCGGCCAGTTCGTGATGGTGCGGCCCACGTCGTTCGGTCTCGAGATGCCCTGGGCCCGTCCCTTCGGCATCTGCCACATGACCTCCCGCCACCTGATCTGCTTCTTCCAGGTCGTGGGGCGCGGCACCCGTCGCATGGCCGAACTCAAGGCCGGCGACACCGTGCGCGTCTGGGGGCCCCTGGGCAACGGCTTCGCCATGGAGCCCGACACCCCCACCCTGCTGCTGGCCGGCGGCATGGGCATCGTGCCCTTCGTGGGCTACGTGAGCGAGCACCCCAAGCCGTGGAACGTGACCATGCTCTTTGGCCATCGCGAGCCGCTGAGCTGCTATCCCGTGGACAGCATCAACGAGCATGTGCCCCTGGACAGCCTGCGCGAGACCGTGCCCGGCGACCTGGACAACTTCATCTTCACCATCCAGGAACGCATGCGCGAATACGCCGAGCAGAAGGGCCTGATCCTGGCCTGCGGCCCCCTGCCCTTCCTCAAGACCGTGCACGGCTTCGCCCGTGAGCTCAACGCCCGCGTGCAGCTCTCGCTGGAGAACCGCATGGCCTGCGGCGTGGGCGCCTGCCTTGGCTGCGTGACCCGCACCACCGAGGAATGGCCCGTGGCCGACAAGCGCAACGGCCTTGTCCAGACCTGCAACCACGGCCCCGTGTTCTGGGCCAACCAGATCGAGCTCTAGGCCGGGGGACAGCATGAACCAGCACTCTATGGATCTTTCCGTCACCCTCAAGGGGCCCACGCAGAGCCTGCACCTCAAGAACCCGGTGCTCACGGCTTCCGGCACCTTCGGTTACGGCATGGAATTCGCCCCCTACGGCGACCTGACCAGCCTGGGCGGCATCATCGTCAAGGGCCTGTCCCTGCAGCCTCGCGACGGCAACCCCTGCCCGCGCATCGTGGAGACCACGGCCGGCATGCTCAATGCCGTGGGCCTGCAGAACGACGGCGTGGAAGCCTTCTGCAAGGAAAAGCTCCCCCGCCTGCCCTGGCAGCAGCTGCCCGTCATCGCCAACCTTTACGCCACCTCCCCCGCCGAGTTCGGCGAGCTGGCCGCCCGCCTCAATGAAGAGGAAGGCGTGGCCGCGCTGGAAGTGAACGTCTCCTGCCCCAACGTCAAGAGCGGCGGCATCCTTTTCGGGCAGGATCCCAAGCTGGCCGCGGCCGTCACCCGCGCCGCCCGTGACGCGGCCCCCAACAAGCCGCTCATCATCAAGCTTTCGCCCAATGTCACGGACATCGCCCTCATGGCCCGCAGCGTGCAGGACGCCGGTGCGGACATGATCTCGTGCATCAACACCCTTTCGGGCATGGCCGTGGACGTGGCCCGGCGCAAGCCCCGCCTGGCCAATGTCATCGGCGGCCTGTCCGGCCCGGCCATCAAGCCCGTGGCCCTGCGCTGCGTGTGGCAGGTCTGCAAGGCCGTGGACATCCCCGTCATCGGCCTGGGCGGCATCTGCTCCGCCGAAGACGTGCTGGAGTTCATCCTGGTGGGTGCCCATGCCGTCCAGATCGGCACGGCCAACTTCATCAGCCCCGACCGCGCCTTCGAGATCGTCAAGGAACTGCCCGCCGTCTGCCGCCAGCTGGGCGTGACCAGCCTGGACGAGCTGCGCGGCTCCCTGAAGACGGCCTAACGCACGTCCGCTCCTTTTCCCGTGCGGGAGGGTACCGTAAGGCGCTCTCCCGCGCGGTGTTTTTTGTCCGGGGCACTGCGCCCCGTCCCGGTCCTGCTCCCGCCTCCCGGCGCCCGCCGGGACGGTCCGGCCAGCCCCGAAGATCCAACCGCAACAGGGAACGGCAGCCCCTGCAAGTCTGCTCCATGGAGGCCCGCGTGGCAGAACTGAGCATCATCCCCGTCAACACTGCGGAAGACCTGGACCGCTTCGTGGAACTGCCCTGGAGCATCTACACGCCGGATTCCCTCTGGGTGCCCAACCTGAAAAAACAGGATCGCGAGCTGCTCTCGCCCGGCGAGCACCCCTTCTGGAAGACCGCCCGGCGCGAACTGTTCCTGGCCCTGCGCGGCGGCCGTCCCGTGGGCCGCATCGCGGCCATCGTGGACGAGAAATACAACGCCTATGCCGGCGAACGCTGCGGGGCCTTCGGCTTTTTCGAATGCCGGGATGACCGCGAGGCCGCCCACGCCCTGCTGCAGGCCGCCCACGACTGGCTGCGCCGCCAGGGCATGGCCTTCATGCGCGGGCCCCTCAATCCGTCCACCAACTACACCTGCGCCATGCTGGTGGACGGCTTCGACGAGGCCCCCGCGCTCATGATGCCCTGGAACCCGCCCTATTATCCCGCCCTGCTGGAATCCTGGCACATGCGCAAGGAACAGGACCTGTTCGCCTACCTCATCGAGCGCGACAAGCTGCACGTGGAGGACTGGCTCAAGGACGAGATCCGCCACCTCAAGGAGCAGAAGCGCTTCACCTGCCGCGTCTCCTCCAAGGCCACCCTCACCGAGGACATCCGCATCATGCTGGACCTCTACCGCATCTCGTGGGCCGGCAACTGGGGCTTCGCGCCCCTTTCCGACGGCGAGGCCGACGTGCTGGTGAAGGAGCTCAAGGGCCTGCTCAACCCCGATTTCTTCGTCCTCTTCTTCCATGACGGCGAGCCCGCCGCGGGCATGGTGGCCCTGCCGGACTTCAATCCCCTGCTCAAGCGCCTCAACGGCAAGCTGGGCCTGAGCGCCCTGTGGCATTACTGGCAGGCGCGCGGCGAGATGCGCGGCAAGTACCGCATGATCCTCTTCGGCATCCGCGAGGAGTTCCGCCTGCTGGGCCTGCCCCTGCTCCTGCTGGACTACATGCTGGAACAGGCCCGCCGCCATCCCGAGTTCTGCCAGGTGGAAGGCTCGTGGGTGCTGGAGGACAACATGGCCGTCAATGACCTCATCGAAGACTTTTCCGGGCGGATCACCAAACGTTACCGCCTGTACCGCAAGGAGATCGTGTCATGAGCCATAGCGCCGATACTCCCCTGGGCATGCCCGCTCCCTGGCTGGACGGCAAAAAGATCGTCGTCACCGGCGGCACCGGCTTCGTGGGCCGTCACCTGCTGCCCCAGCTGCTGGCCGCCGGGGCCCGCGTCACCTGCATCACCCGCGCCACGTCCCGCCGCGACCACCTGCCCGCCGGGGTGGAAGTGGTCCGCGCCGACCTGCGCAGCGGCGCCGGGCTGGAAGATCCCCTTCCTTCACGGTCATGGAGAAGTCGGACAGCACCGGCTTTTCGCCGT
>OHAJ01001826.1_pt1 | contig 15237 bp, 9 predicted proteins | sample 1577101 | NCBI WGS metagenome assembly OHAJ01 (sample SAMEA3541531, study PRJEB24748) | human gut metagenome | biome: human gut; feature: human-associated habitat; material: faeces | place: China | collected 2012
AGGTTCAAATCCTCTCTGGGACGCCAGAAAGCACCGCTGCAAGCCTTTTTTCGGGACTTGCAGCGTTTTTGTTTTCTCCTTCTCCCGGTAATTTCACTTCCGTTACCGGGAGATTTTTATACGCCGCAAGCCTTTTTGTGATGGCGTTGGATTCGGCAAGGACACATTGTTTACAATTTGGCGGTGGATTATCCCGCGCAGGGTGTGGTACAATATAAACCACACTGAAAATGCAGGGGCTGATGCTCACCATCGACCCGTGAACCTTACGGCGGCCGCTATGTGCCGCGGGCGAACCATGTCCGCCCTTACATTCTCGACGCAGGAAGGCCGCGCTGCATCTATTATAATTAAAGGGGTGTTTACCATGTGTACAGCTGCAACCTATACAACTGACAGTTTCTACTTTGGCCGCAATCTCGATTATGAATTTTCCTACGGCGACGAGGTCACCGTCACGCCGCGGGCCTACCCGTTTAGCCTGCGCTGCATGGGGGATTTCCGCACAAAATATGCGATGATCGGCATGGCCTACGTGGCGGGGGAGTACCCGCTCTACTATGACGCCGTCAATGAGAAGGGCCTGGGCATCGCAGGGCTGAACTTTGTCGGCAATGCAGTCTACCACCCGGCGCAGGATGGCAAAAGCAACGTCGCCCAGTTTGAGCTGATCCCCTGGCTGCTGGGCAGCTGTGCGACGCTGGCCGAGGTGCGCACGCTGCTTGCAAAAACCAACATCGTCAATATCCCGTTCAGTGAGCAGCTGCCCCTCGCGCAGCTGCACTGGCTCATTGCCGACAAAACGGGGAGCATCGTGGTGGAGTCCACCGCCGACGGCCTGCACATCTACGATAACCCCGTCGGTGTACTGACGAACAATCCGCCGTTCCCGCAGCAGCTTTTCGCACTGAACAACTACCGCGCACTCTCGCCGCGCACGCCTGCGGTTGCGTTTGCGGACGGCCTTGACCTGCCCGTCTACAGCCGCGGCCTCGGCGCACTGGGCCTGCCGGGCGATCTGTCCAGCCAGTCCCGCTTTGTGCGTGCGGCCTTTGTGCGGATGAACGCGAAATCCGGCAGCAGCGAGGCCGAGAGCGTCGGGCAGTTCTTCCACATCCTGCACGCTGTCGAGCAGCAGCGCGGCTGCTGTGAGCTGGACGGCGGCAAGTACGAGATCACGCTCTACACAAGCTGCTGCAACGCTGACAGAGGCATTTACTACTACACGACCTACGGCAACCACCAGATCACTGCCGTCGATATGCACCGGGAAAACCTTGACGGGGACAGGCTGGTCCGCTATCCGCTGGTGCAGGGCGAACAAATTGCGCTGCAAAACTGATTTTACACCCAAAACGTGAAAAAAGCGCTTGCAACGTGCGGCAAACTATGCTATACTGTACGGTGCATGAGACTTTTCACGTCACGACGGCGTGGATAGAAATAGAAGGAGTGCTAATCTAATGAACTGGTATGAGATCGTTCTCGGCGTCGTCCTCATCGCCGTGTCCGTGTTGATCGTTGTTTTCACCCTCGCGCAGGAGCAGAAGGGCCAGGGCCTGTCCGGCGCGATCATGGGCGAAAGCTCCGCCACGATGGCAGCAGGCCGTGAGCGCGGCGTGGACGCCAAGCTGGCCAAGCTGACCAAGATCTGCGGCGTCGTTTTCTTTGTCGTCACGCTGGTCGTCTGCGTTTTGAGCGCGCGCCTGTGATTTTGGCAGGGTAACAAAGATGAAAAGGGTCCGCCAAGCGCTTTGGCTTTGTAAGCAGCGCCCCGGCGGGCCGTTTTTTGTGGATGTATATAAAGGTAGGGCACCGTCGGATGGCGGTGCGACGTAAATTAAAGGAGCAACTATGACACCGTTACAGAAATCTATTTTAAACGCGGTCAAGCGCCGTCCCATGACGCTGCGCGAACTGCAGAACAACCTGCAGGTGGACAACTCCCGCCTGCGCACCACCGTTTCCGCTATGGTTGCCACCGGCGAGCTGTCGATGCGCAACGGCACCTATGTGCCCGGCTTTGCGACCTATGAGAATGCTGCAGCCCCCAACACGATTCCCTGCACGCTCGTCAAGCTGGCCGCGCGCTTCGGCTTTGCCAGCCGCGACGACGGCGAGGGCGACATCTTCATCCCGGGCCGCGCGCTGCACGGCGCAATGCCCAACGATAAGATCAACGTCAAGCTGTTCGACCACCCGCGCGTGGAGGGCTCCTCCGAGGGCGAGGTCGTCGAGGTCACGGTCCCGAACAACCGCTTTGCGGGCACGGTCTGCCTGTCCGAGGATGGCCGCATGGCCGTGGAGCCGGACGGCTGCCGCGACGTGAAGTTCCTGCTGGCCAAGCAGGGGAGCGAGGGCGTGCACCTGGGTGACAAGGTCGGCTTCCTCATCACCCACCGCGGCAACCGCCACAGCGACCACCGCGCCGCCGTTGTCGAAAAATTCGGTTCCTCCGACTATGCGTCCGAGTGCGCCAAGGCCATCCTGTATGGCCGCAGCGTCCGCCAGGAGTTCCCGCCGGAGGTGCTGGAGGAGGCCCGCGCCTACGACAACGCCACGATTGACCCCGCCGAGGTCGCGAAGCGCCTGGACCTGCGCGGCATTCCCATCTTCACGATTGACTCCGCCGAGACGAAGGACATCGACGACGCCATCAGCCTGCAGAAGCTGGACGACGGCTATGAGCTGGGCGTTCACATTGCCGACGTCAGCCACTATGTCCGCCCCGGCTCTGCGCTGAATGAGGAAGCGTTCGAGCGCGCGACGAGCATTTACTACGCCGACAAGGTCATCCCGATGCTGCCGACTCAGCTGTCCAACGGCATCTGCTCGCTGAACGAGGGCGAGGACCGCCTGGCGTTCTCCTGTCTGATGCGACTGGACGAGAACGGCGAGATCCGCAGCTACAAGTTCGTCAAGAGCGTCATCTGCAGCCGCGTCAAGGGCGTGTACAAGGAGATCAACGCCCTGCTGGAGCCCACGGAATCTGAAACAGACGCCGACCTGACCGACCTCAAGACGAAATATGAGGCCGTGCTTGACCAGCTGCCCACGATGGACGAGCTGTACCGCAAGCGCCTGGTCCTGCGCAAGGCCCGCGGCGGCATGGATATCGAGTCCAACGAGGCCAAGCTCGTCATGGACGAGAACGGACGCTGCATCGACATTGTCAAGCGTGACCGCGGCACGTCCGAGTGCATGATCGAGGAGTTCATGCTGCTGGCGAACCAGTGCGCCGCCAACGCGGGCCGCACAAACAAGGCCCCGTTCGTCTACCGCGTGCACGAGGCCCCCGACGCCGAGAAGATGGAGAAGCTGTCCGCCACGCTGTTGGCCTGCGGCCTGAACGCCAAGTTCAAGAACCCCATCCCGACGCAGCTCGAGCTGGCGGCCCTGCTGGACGAGACCCGCGGCCAGCCCATTCAGATCCCCGTCCACACCGGCATTCTGCGCAGCATGCAGAAGGCCCGCTACGCCCCGCAGCCTCTGGGCCACTACGGTCTGGTGCTGGCGGACTACGCCCACTTCACCAGCCCCATCCGCCGCTACCCCGATTTAGCGATTCATCGTATTTTGACCGAGATGCTGAACGGCGTCTCCGCCAGCCAGCTGCAGCGCGACTTCAACGAGTTTGCCCAGCAGGCCAGCGAGAAGTCCAGCAAGCAGGAGGTCGCCGCCGTGCGCATTGAGCGCGATGTCGAGGACCTGTACAAGGCCGAGTATATGCACAACCATCTCGGTGAGGTCTACACCGGCACGGTGGCCGGCATCACGCCCCGCGGCGTCTTTGTCGAGCTGGACAACACGGTGGAGGGCTTTGTCCCCGCCGCGCAGCTCTGCAAGGGTGAACCGCAGGTCATCGACGGCGTCAGCATGCTGGACCCGCTGACCGGCAAGAGCTGGATGCTGGGTTCTTCCATGAAGATCCGGGTCGCGGCCGCCGATGTGGCGCTGGGCCGTATTGATTTTGAGTATATGGTGGAGTAATTTCCCACGCCATACAATAGAAAACTCCCTGTCCGCACCGGGCAGGGAGTTTTTGCGTCTTATATCACCTTATGCTCCATCCATTTCCCGCGGGCAAACCGCACAAGGAAACACAGGCTGCGGCAGATCCAGTCGATGAACATACCGAACCAGACACCGGTCAGTCCTAAGTGGAACTGCAGAACGAAGATGTAGCTCAGAATCACGCGGAACAGCCACATGCTGACGATGCTGACCGACATCGTAAACTTGGCGTCGCCGCCCGCGCGCAGGGCGTTGGGCAGGGTAAAGCTCGTTGCCCAGAAGAAGATGCTGAACAGGTTGAACCAGTGGACCACGTGGGTACACATGGCGGATGCCTCCGCCGAGAGGTTGAACCAGGTCACGACCTCGGGCATCAGGAAGAACAGTGCCGCGTTCGTGACGGCCAGCCCCGTGATGGCGATGCCCAGCAGCGTGACGGAATAGCGCTGCGCCTGCTTTTTCTCGCCTGCGCCAAGGCACTGCCCGATGACCGGGATCGTGGCAAGGCTCATCGTGTTGCCGGGGATGTTCGCCAGCGTCGAGACCGAGTTTGCCACGGCATTGGCCGCGATGGCCGAGGTGCCTAAGGTAGACGTCAGGCTGCTGACACACAGCTTGCCGATCTGGAACATGCCGTTTTCCAGACCCGACGGGATGCCGATGGACAAAATCTGCATGATGGGCCTGCGCCGGGGCCGCAGGTCAGCGAAGCGCTGCACGCGCAGGGGATTGTGCAGGTCATGGTTCTGCCACAGGATGAACACCGCGGCGAACACACGCCCGATCAGCGTGGCCAGTGCCGCGCCGATAACGCCCATGCCGAAACCGTAGATCAGCAGCGCGTTGCCCGCAATGTTGATGACGTTCATGACAAGGCTGGCCAGCATACTGATGCGGCTGTTGCCCTGCGCACGGAATAGCGCCGCGCCGCCGTTGTACAGGCCGATGAAGGGGTAGGACACCGCACTGATAAGGAAGTACTGCTGCGCAAACCGCATGACATCCTCATCAATGCTGCCGAACACCATCCGAAGGATCAGGCGGGAGAGCAGCATACAGACAACACCCACCGCAACCGTAGAGATGCCCAGCACGCTGTACAGCTGGGCGGCGCTGCGGCTGGCGTTTTCCTCATCCCGGCGGCCCAGATACTGGCTGGCAATGACAGCACCGCCGGTAGCCAGCGCGGACAAAATCTGAATAATCAAAATATTCAGGCTGTCCACGAGCGATACGCTGGAGACAGCGGCCTCACCCACACCGGCGACCATCAGCGTGTCGGCCATGCCCATCGTGACGCTTAATGTCTGCTCCAGCAGCAGGGGCCAGATCAGGGTGAACAGCGCCCGCCTGGTAAACAAGGGACCTTGTGATTTTGCAGTGGCTGTCATGGTAAACTCCCATCCTCTTTTACTTGGATTTTACCATTAGTATACAGCAAAATCTATGCGAAATCAAGGATTTGACACTTGTACAAAAAATGCCCGCGGACGCTGTAGCTGCGCCCTGTACAGCAAAAATCCGCAAAAATCAAATCGCAAGGATTTTGCCCACTTTTGCGGCGGCAAAAAGCCCCGGCCACAAAAGCTTGTGGCCGGGGCAGATCATGCGGCGGCTTGCAGGGGCCGCAGAAGGGCGGTGGTTAGAAGTCGACCTCGGTGTCGTAGTAGCAGCACTTCAGCAGCTTTTCCATCTCCTCCTGGGTCGGCTGGCGCGGGTTGGAGCCGGTGCAGGCATCGGCAATCGCGTTCTTTGCGATCTCGGGCAGTCTCTCGAGGAATACGTTCTCGGGGACAAAGCCCTGCTCGGCGGGGTAGGAGTCGGGGCCGTAGTGGCCGATGCAGTGCGGGATGTTCAGATCGTCGTTCATGCCGCGCAGATACTGGATGAGCAGCGCGACCTTCTCGTCGTCGTTCTCGCCGCCCAGGTGCATCTTGTCGGCAATGACGCCGTAGCGTGCCTTGGCGGTGGGATCCTTCGCGTTGTAGGCGATGACCTTGGGCAGGTACATGGCGTTGGCTGCGCCGTGGATGATGTGTGCGCCGTAATCGGCAAACGCCGCGCCGGTCTTGTGGGCCATGCTGTGTACGATGCCGAGCAGCGCGTTCGAGAACGCCATACCGGCCAGGCACTGGGCATTGTGCATCGCGTCGCGCTTATCCATATCGCCGTTGTAGCTGCCGACCAGATCCGCCTGGATCATCTCGATGGCGTGCAGGGCCAGCGGGTCAGTAAAGTCGCAGTTCGCGGTGGAGACGTAGGCCTCGATGGCGTGGGTCATGGCGTCCATGCCGGTATGGGCGACGAGCTTCTTGGGCATCGTGTGGGCCAGCTCGGGGTCAACGATGGCGACATCGGGCGTGATCTCAAAGTCGGCGATGGGGTACTTGATGCCCTTCTGGTAATCGGTGATGATCGAGAAGGCCGTGACCTCGGTGGCCGTACCGGAGGTGGAGGAGATGGCGCAGAAGTGGGCCTTGCGGCGCAGCGGCGGGATGCCGAACACCTTGCACATATCCTCAAACGTGATGTCGGGGTACTCATACTTGATCCACATGGCCTTGGCTGCGTCGATGGGGGAGCCGCCGCCGATTGCGACGATCCAGTCGGGCTGGAACTTTTCCATGGCGGCAGCACCCTTCATGACCGTCTCCACGGACGGGTCGGGCTCGATGCCTTCAAACAGCTCTACCTCCATGCCAGCCTCTTTTAAGTAGGTCTCGGCGCGGTCCAGGAAGCCGAAGCGCTTCATCGAACCGCCGCCGACGCAGATTATGGCGCGCTTGCCGGGCAGCGTTTTCAACGCTTCCAGCGCGTGGGGGCCGTGGTAAAGGTCACGGGGTAAAGTAAATCTAGCCATAGGGTTTGCCTCCTTTAAAATAGCTCTCTCGGGCTTTGACAATTAAATGTCAAAATCTGCTATTAACAGTATACACCTTATGTGTCTAAACGGTCAATCGACAATACAGAGAATTTTCCGGCGATAATTCAGCATTTTGCCAGTGGAACACTCATAGGCTGTTCTATGGGGAAGGGGGCAGGAGCTATGCGTCCGATCACGCCGCAGCAGAATACAAAAATGCGCCTGCGCATGCGGCTTTTGGCGGCGGTGCTGGCGGTGGGGTGCCTGGGCGGGCTGGCGGTGCGGCTGTTTGTGCTGATGCTGCGCGACCCCGGCGGCTACGCGGCACGCGCCGCCGACCAGCAGCTGCGCGGGGCCACGCTGCCCGCCGCCCGCGGGGAGATCTATTCCGCCGACGGTACGCTGCTGGCCGCCAGTGAGACCTGCTGGACCATCCGCGCCGCCCCGCGGGAGATGGCCGACGACGCCGTCGAACCGGCTGCGCGGGCGTTGAGCGAAATTTTAGAGCTGGACTACGCCGATACGCTGGCCAAATTCAGCCAGCGAACCTCCAATGACTGCCTGCTGCGCCGCCGCGTGGATAAGACGATGGCCGACGCTGTGCGGGACTGGTGCCGGGCGAACGGTGTGGACGGCATACAAATTCGGCAGGATACCCGCCGCGTCTACCCGCAGGGGGATTTTATGGGCGGCATTTTAGGCTTTACCGACGTGGACAACGCGGGCCTGTGGGGGCTGGAGCTGCGTTACAACGACGAATTGACCGGGCAGAACGGGCGCATCCTGACCGCCAAGAACGCCTGGGGCTACGATATGCCGACGCACTACCAGACGCTGGTGGACGCCGTGCCCGGCAGCACGCTGACGCTGACCATCGACGCGAACATTCAGCACTGGCTCGAAAGCGCACTGTCCGCCGCTGTGACGGAGCATCATGTGGCCGAGCGCGGCGTCGGCATCGTGATGGATGTCCACACCGGGGCCGTGCTGGCGATGTCCTGCCAGCCCGACTACGACCCGAACGCGCCGCGGACCCTTATAAATAAGGAAGTCCGTGACGCTGTGAATGCCCTGACCGGCGAGGAGCGCAGCGCCGCGCTGCAAAAGGCCCAGCAGGCACAGTGGCGCAACAAGGCCATCAGTGACCTGTATGAGCCGGGCAGCGTGTTCAAGCTCATCACGGCGTCGGCGGCGCTGGACTCCGGGGCGTGTAAGGCCACGGACTATTTCACCTGCGCGGGTAAAATAACCGTCGCAGGCACGCGGTTCCGCTGTGCAAACGGGCATATCCACGGCACCGAGACCTTCGCCCGGGGGCTGGCTGTCAGCTGCAACCCCTGCTTTATCCAGATCGGTGCGCGGCTTGGAAAAGAACGCTTCTGCGATTACTTTGCGGCCTTCGGCCTGCGGGAGGCCACGGGCATCGACCTGCCGGGCGAGGTCAGGCGCAGCGAATACTACACGGCGGACCGGATGGGCCCGGTGGAGCTGGCGAGCTGCTCGTTCGGGCAGAGCAGCAAGGTCAGCTACCTGCAGATGCTCACGGCGGTCTGTGCGGTGGTAAACGGCGGCGAGCTGATGCAGCCCTACGTTGTGGCGAAAATCACGGCACCTGACGGCACTGTTGTGAAGGAAGTGCAGCCGACGGTGAAGCGCCGCGTCATCAGCGCGGAAACCTCCGCCACGATGTGCCGCCTGATGGAGGGTGTCGTTACAGGCGGCACGGGTAAGCAGGCCGCGCTGGCGGGCTACCGCATCGGCGGCAAGAGCGGCACGAGCCAAAAGCTGGACAGCGCCAACGAGGGCGCGCGCATTGCGAGCTTTGTCTCCGTTGCGCCCATCGACGACCCTAAGGTCGCTGTGCTGGTCTGCCTGGATGAGCCCCACAGCTGGACGACGAGCGGCGGCGCGCTCTCCGGGCCGGTGTGCGCCGAGGTACTGGGAAAGGTGCTGCCGTATCTGGGGGTGGAGAGGGAAAGCGGCGAATAAAGACAGCCGGGCACGGGCGGATATGGAATCCGCCCCTACGTTGAATCGGGAAAGCGCAGGGTGACGGGGCTCTGCCCGTTTGCCGTTGCACTATATAAAAAACTCTGCGCCGTCCCTCTTGACATTCCCCGATCCGGTGTTATACTGGTAAAGTACGCAAACGAACAGTTAGACAACGAACAATTCGGAATCTAACTTCTTGGACCCAAAAACCGTAAAGGAGGGAAGAAATGCACGAATCATCGTATGATGACTGCGGCTGCTGCGCGGATGTCCACTTCGGCGCACTGCTGAACCAGACCTCGCGGCTCATCCGCCGTGCGCTGGATGCCCGCATCAACGCCGAGGTCAGCTCGGAGCTGTCGGGCGTGCGCGGCATGGTGCTGGGCGACATCGTCCGTGCCGAGCGCCAGGGCCGCGACGTCTACCAGCGCGACATTGAGCAGTGGTTCAACATTCGCCGCTCCAGCGTCACCGCCATGCTGCAGGGCATGGAGCAGGATGGCTTCATCACCCGCAGCGCCGTGGCGAAAGACGCCCGCTTAAAGCGCCTTATCGCCACAGAGAAGGGCCGCGCCTGTCACAAGCAGATCGAGGCAAGCATTGCGCGGTTTGAGGATGACCTGCAAAGCGGCATTGACCCGCAGCAGGTCGCCGCGGCCCGCGCTGTGCTGGAGCAGACCCTGCGCAACGCACAGCACTTCCTGCAAGAGGAAAATACCAAACAAGAGAGGGGAAATACCAATTGTTAAAAACACTCGGACGTGAAACCAAGGGCTTCCGCCTGGTCTCCGTGCTGACGCCGATCTTTATGATCGCGGAGGTCATCATGGAAATGATCATCCCGAAGCTGATGGCCTCCATCATTGACAACGGCGTCACGCCGGGCAATATGCAGGTCATCTACACCGTCGGCGCACAGATGGTCGTCGCGGCGCTGTTCGGCCTGCTGTTCGGCATTCTGGGCGCGGTGGCCGGCTCCCACGCAGCCACGGGCTTTGCCCGCAACCTGCGCCGCGGCATGTTCCGCAACATCCAGACCTTCAGCTTTGCCAACATTGACAAGTACTCCACCGCGGGCCTGGTCACCCGCATGACCACCGACGTCACCAACATCCAGAACGCCTACCAGATGATGCTGCGCATGTCGGTGCGTGCGCCCGCCAGCATGATCGTGGCGCTGATCATGTCCTACACGGTCAACCGTCGGCTGGCAAACATCTATTTGATCGCCGTCATCCTGCTGGGCTGCGCGCTCGCCTTTATTATGAGCCGCGCCACCAAGTACTTCGGCGAAGCATTCCGCAAGTACGACGACCTGAACGAGAGCGTGCAGGAGAATGTCTCCGCCATCCGCGTTGTCAAGGCCTATGTGCGCGAGAAGTTTGAGGGCGAGAAGTTCCGCAAGGCAAGCGAGAATGTGCGCAATCTGCTGATGCGTGCCGAGCTGATCCTGGCCTGGAACGCCCCGCTCATGCAGCTGACCGTCTACAGCTGCATCCTGCTCATCTCCTGGATCGGTGCCCAGCTCATCGTCAGCTCCGGCGCAACGACCTTCACCACCGGCGACCTGATGAGCATGCTGAGCTACTGCATGAACATTCTTATGAGCCTGATGATGCTGTCCATGGTGTTCGTCATGATCACGATGTCTGCAGCCTCCGCCAAGCGCGTGGCCGAGGTGCTGGACGAGCAGTCCGACCTGACGAACGGTGAGGACCCCGTTATGGAGGTCAGGGACGGCTCCGTCAAGTTCGACCACGTCAGCTTTGCCTATAAAAAGGATGGCGAGAAGGCCCTCGAGGACATTGACCTCGACATCAAGTCCGGCGAGACCATCGGCATCATTGGCGGCACCGGTTCGGCTAAGTCCAGCCTTGTGCAGCTGCTGCCGCGTCTGTACGACGTGACCGAGGGCAGCGTGACCATCGGCGGCGTTGATGTGCGCAGATATGACCTCGACACCCTGCGCAACAACGTCGCCATGGTGCTGCAGAAGAACGAGCTGTTCAGCGGCACGATTGCCGAGAACCTGCGCTGGGGCAACCCCGACGCCACCGACGCCGAGATCGAGGACGCCTGCAAGCAGGCCTGCGCCGATGAATTTATCGAGCGCTTCCCCGACAAGTACCAGACCCACATCGAGCAGGGCGGCAACAACGTCTCCGGCGGCCAGAAGCAGCGCCTCTGCATTGCCCGCGCACTGCTGAAAAAGCCCCGCATCCTGATCCTGGACGACTCCACCTCCGCCGTCGATACCGCGACGGACGCAAAGATCCGCCATTCGTTTGCGGAAAAAATCCCCGGCACGACGGTGTTCATCATTGCCCAGCGCATTTCCTCCGTGGAAAATGCGGACAAGGTCCTCGTGCTCGACAACGGCAGGGTCAGCGGCTTTGACACCCCGGCCAACCTGCTGAAAACAAATGCCATCTACCAGGATGTCTACAACAGCCAGACCAAAGGTTCCGGCGACTTTGATGAGAAGGGAGGGGAGGCATAATGGCACAGCAGCCTAAAGTCGTAAAGGTCGGCCCCGGCGGGCGCAGCAATGGCCCCCGCCCCAAGGTCGAAAACCCCGGCAAGGTGTTCAAGCGCATCCTCGCCTATGTCATGAGCCGCTATAAGGCACAGGTCATTGTGGTGCTCTGCTGCATTCTGCTGGCCGTGTTCGCCCAGCTGCAGGGCGTCATGTTCTCCCAGACGCTGATCGACAGCTACATTCTGCCGCTGCTCAAGGCGGGCAGCACGGACTTCAGCGGCCTGGCCGCGGCTATCCTGCGCGTGGCAGTCATCTACTGCGTCGGCATCGCTGCTGTCTTTGTGCAGAACCGCCTGATGGCAAGGATCACCCAGGGCACGCTGAAGGACCTGCGTGACGAGATGTTCACCCACATGCAGACGCTGCCCATCAAATACTTTGACACCCACGCCCACGGCGACATTATGTCGGTCTACACGAACGACATTGACACGCTGCGCCAGATGATCAGCCAGAGCCTGCCGCAGCTCGTCAACACGGTTGTGACCCTCGTCGGCGTGCTGGCCTCGATGCTCTATCTGAGCGTCCCCCTGACGGTGCTGGCCCTCGCGATGGTCGGCGTCATGCTGCTGGCGACGAAGTACCTGACCGGCATCTCCGGCAAATACTTCATCAAGCAGCAGCAGGAGCTGGGCAAGGTCAATGGCTACATTGAGGAAATGATGAACGGCCAGAAGGTCATCAAGGTCTTTTGCCATGAGGAAATTGCCATTGAGGAGTTCGACAGGCTCAACGATGAGCTGTTCCACAGCGCCGACAAGGCAAACTCCTATTCGCTGGTAGCAATGCCCGTCAACGGCCAGCTGGGCAACCTGTCCTACGTGTTCTGCGCCATCCTCGGCGGTGCGCTGGCTATCAACGGCTTCGGCGGCTTTACGCTGGGCGGCCTCGCCAGCTTCCTTGTGCTGACCCGCCAGTTCAACCAGCCCATCAGCCAGATCTCCATGCAGCTGAACTCCGTCGTTATGGCGCTGGCCGGCGGTGCGCGTATCTTTGCGCTGCTGGATGAAAAGCCCGAGGTCAACGAGGGCGACATCACCCTGGTCCACGCCAAGTACGAAGCGGACGATACTGTCACCGAGACGAACGAGTCCACCGGCATGTGGGCGTGGAAACGCATGGATGCCGACGGCAAGCCCCGGTACACCAAGCTGGAGGGAGACATCGTCTTTAAGGATGTGGACTTCGGCTACGACGAGAAGAAGATCGTCCTGCATGACATCAACCTATATGGCCGTCCGGGGCAGAAGATCGCCTTTGTCGGCTCCACCGGCGCGGGCAAGACGACGATCACGAACCTTATCAACCGCTTCTACGACATTCAGAAGGGCCGGATCCTGTACGACGGCCACGACATCAAGTCCATTGAGAAGGACGCGCTGCGCTCCTCTCTGGGCATCGTCCTGCAGGATACCCACCTGTTCACCGGCACAGTCATGGAGAACATTCGTTATGGCCGCCTGACCGCCACCGATGAGGAGTGCATGGCCGCCGCGAAGCTCGCGAATGCGGATACCTTCATCAAGCATCTGCCCGACGGCTACAACACGATGCTGACCGGCGACGGCACGAACCTGAGCCAGGGCCAGCGCCAGCTGCTGGCGATTGCCCGCGCGGCTGTCGCAGACCCGCCGGTGCTGATCCTGGACGAGGCAACGTCCTCTATCGACACCCGCACCGAGAAGCTTGTGCAGGACGGCATGGACGGCCTGATGTATGGCCGCACGACCTTCGTCATTGCCCACCGTCTGTCCACCGTGCGCAACTCGGACTGCATCATGGTGCTGGAGCAGGGCCGTATCATTGAGCGCGGCACCCACGACGAGCTGATCGCCCAGAAGGGCCGCTATTACCGCCTGTACACCGGTAACTTTGCCGAGAACTCTTAAACGCAGAGATGTCGAAAAAAGCCGCAAAACGGCATAAAATCAATCAAAACTGCCGGGATAGCATCTGCCGTCCCGGCGGTTTTTGTGCAAAATGCCGCAACAGCGCCAAAAAGTTGACGGGAAGGTAAAAAGTGGTTATAATAGGATACGTAGACACGCAAAAAGCGGTGTTTGACCACGCGGCATGAGGGAAACTACAAACAAGATTTGCCGCATAATATACATGATATACCTATAGGAGGAACAAATATGGCACCGAAGAAGATTGCACAGACCGTACTTACCGAGGGTAAGTTCTATACCATCAGCGCCGCCAACGGCAAGGTTATTGAGGTCGCTGACTATAACATTGACAATGGCGCGAAGATCCAGCTGATGGACAACGCCAACTTTGAGTGGCAGCAGTGGAACTTCGTCGCAGCGGGCGACGGCGTTTACCGCATCCAGAACCGCTTCACCGGCAAGATGATGGATCTGGACATGGGCGGCGTCAGCGACGGCACCCGCGTCCACCAGTGGGAGGGTGCCCAGGCATCCAGCCAGCTGTGGGTCGTGGAGCCTACCAACGATGGCCGCGTCAAGATCAAGTCCAACCTGGCCGGCAAGCTGCTGGACCCCGGCATGGCTACCGAGAACGGCACCGTGCTGCAGATCTGGGCTGACGTCAACGGTGACAACCAGTTCTGGACCATCAACGAGGTCACCCGCAAGCCCAAGACCAGCGTGAAGGCCACCACCGTTAAGGCCAAGGCCGCTGCCGAGAAGGCCGCCACCGAGGTCGTCAAGGCTGCTGAGCCTGTCGTCGAGAAGGCCGTCAAGGCTGCCAAGCCTGCCGCTGAGAAGGCCGTCATAACGGGTATTTTCGTAAACATGGTAGCTCATTTTATATACCCGGTTGCTGATGGTGTGGCGGTCGTTGTCCTCGTCCTGCCACTTGTTCGCCGTATGCTTCACTTCGGGTATTCTCGCATACTCAATCGCCTTGTCAAATAGCAGGGTCTTTCCCGCCTGTTCCTCCCATGCGGAAGCCTGTACTTTTAGATTTTCAAATACGGTCTGCTCCGCAGCCGCGCTTTCCTCCCGCAGCTTCATAAGCTCGGCAAGGGGTAAGGCGGTCAGCGGGGAAATATCCGCGTCTTTCGTTTCAAAATAGATACCGCGCTCAATCTTCATCTTGTCGGCGGCGTCCAGTCTGTCGCGGTCGTATGAGGAATAACCTGTTTTCCATTCGTCCATTTGCTCGCTCCTTTCTTTTTCAATCATGCGGTGCATAAGTTCGTAGTCCTCAATGCTCATGCTTCCGTCAAATATATAAGGGTCAAAATCTTCCCCGTCCCGGTAGGGCTTTTCGGAAAAGGGAAGCCCCGCTGCATGGGCGGCGGCTCTTGCTTCCTCGATAACCTCCGGGGGAAGCCTGTCGTCATGCGCCCCGATAAAACCGTCAAGGTCGTTCATGCTGTTTTCATAGTGATAGCGCACTCCGGCGGTCAGCTCGTCAAGGCTCATATTCTCGCCTAAATGCCCGCAGTAGTAGCCGTTTAGAATAACGGCGGTGGGGTCAGCCGCTTTGATTTCTTCTAACCGGCTCCTGTCAAACGGTTCTAAAGTACCGTCCACTTCAAGATGAAACAGCTCGGCGTTCCATGAACGTCCCTCTTTCCAAAATGCTACCCATGCAATACCGTCCCTAAGTTCCTCTTGATAGTCCTTTACGCTGTCGCGCAAACTTGCCATGTGTAAAACCTCCTTTCGCGTATGGCAGCGCGGACGCTGCGTTTGTGGTTACATAGTCCCACTACGGTGCGCCCGCATTTCTGCCAAAGATTTTTGAGGATTTTTAGAGGGTTTGGGAAACTTCCCAACAAGCAAAATCCCCGCCAAGCTCTACATGAGTGGCAGGGATTTTACGGAAGTGGGTACCCGCTTCCTATGCTTGTTAT